>Ga0209367_1009366_pt1 | contig 13297 bp, 9 predicted proteins | sample WorMetLIZISLAND2_FD_187412 | JGI IMG/M metagenome (GOLD analysis project Ga0209367, IMG submission 187412) | Marine gutless worms symbiont microbial communities from Max Planck institute for Marine Microbiology, Germany - Olavius geniculatus... ... | reverse complement strand
CTTCTCAAAGGTCTGTCGTGCTGCCGTGAGAAGTCGCACACAGACACATTTTGATTGACGGTTACGGTCTCCTATTGCCGACTACGGAGACCAAAGGATTTTACGACGAATAGTGAACAATAAAAAAATAAAAATCTTGTAGGGCAATATTAGCTCCCTTACTATTGTAAGGGAGCTAATATTAAACAATAATTACGTCCTTGTTAGAGTAGGACGTAGATTAGTTAAATGATTGATCGACACAGGATCGGTAACGACTATCATTAATGAAAAAATAGCCAGACAACTAGGGTTGAAATTTGGACCCACAGACAGAACTGTAACTCTATATTCGGCAAATGGTTGACAAATGCCGGTAACAGCAAATGTTGATATTTCCTTGTATATTTTTGGTCTATCTATTCCACAAACGGCTAAAGTGGTTAAAAGACTAGAACATGATCTAATTTTGGGTGCCGATTTTATGAGCCAAAATCACGTAATTATCGACTATAAAGAAAATATGGTTAGTATTGCAGATGATCTGGTACGTGTCCCTTTACAATCATTTTAAAATAAGGAAGATTACGTTACTACAATTTCGTCTACGTGTCTATCAGCTTTTTTCAAAGCCACGATTCCAGTGGGCCTACCACAGCAATATAATACCAAAACAGTGCTTTTAGAGCCATTGAAGCATTTTCAGTTTCGACAATTTGCGACGGCACGATCATTGTCAAATTGCCAGAATGGAAAAACGGTCTGCACAGTTTTAAATTATAATCCACAAACAGTAGTCCTAAAAGAAAGAATTTAAATAGCAACAGTAAAAAATATTGATACATTACAAAGCTGTATACCATATGTCGAGAAGAAGACTCGTAGTAATGTAGCGGCAGTGTCGGTTCGTCCAGAGGACACTGATACACGCGCAGACTTGGACAAATTCCTAGAAGAATACAAATTCCAAATTAATAATAAGGACATTACAGAAAAACAAAAATACAAACTATAAACCCTGTTACGACGATATAAGGATGTTTTTGCTAGGTCGTTAGAGGAAATTAAACAGTACCCTTATTACGAACTTTATTTAGATTTGCTGTCAGATAGAAAAGTTTTTCGCCGTCAATTCCGTTTGCATCCAGATGATGCCACGGAGGCACAGAGACAAATAAATTATATGTACCAAGCGGGAGTCATTGAACATGCCCCGACAGCGGACTATAACAGCCCTATATTTTTGGTTGCCAAAAAAGACACCTCAAAACTTTTAGTTATCGATTTGCGTGGCATAAATCAATTAGTCGCACCAAGATTGGTTCAATTACCCAAAATTAATGAACTAATTGACTCTGTAACGTCATCAAAATGTAAATATTTATCGGTTTGTGACCTCTGCAGTGGCTATTTTCAGATCAAGCTCCAAAAAGAATCACGCCCATTGACAGCTTTTACAGCCTCTAATGGTTTGAGATATTGTTACAAAGTCTGTCCGTTTGGATTGAACACTAGCCCTAGTGCTATGTTAACAGTTTTAACTAATATATTTTCGGGTAAATCGAGTAAAATCTACGCGTATATGGATGATTTACTGACTACGTCTAGTACTTGGTCAGAACATATGAATAATTTAGAATTGTTATTGGAGACGTTACGTATTAATAATTTGAGTTGTAACCCTACAAAATGAGAGTTCGCAGCTACGGAAATTGAATATCTCGGATACTGTATCAGTGAAAAGGACATTATGATGAGTCCAAGAAAGATCAAAGTTATTAAATCCATATGCCCACCAACGAGTCATAAATCTTTGCAACGTCTATTAGGCTTGTTTAATTTTTGGAGAAAATTTATTAGGGATTTTGCACAGCGAACTGTAAACAAGCGTCAGTTACTAAAAAAAGATACAGATTTTAAATGAAACGCACTGTGCCAGGAAGAACTAGATTATCTCAAGCAATGTTTGATCAGCAAACCCATTTTACAACCCATAGACCCTAATAAAGACTTGGTGATTAACACAGATGCGTCTTGTACAGGTGGCTATTCGTATGTATTGATGCAATTGGGGGACGACAATAAGGTGAGCTATGGGGCACAGGCGTGCACAAAAGCTCAGACACGTTATACACCCGCAGAATTAGAGCTAATAGCTGTGATTTTAGCCCTTAAAGCATATGAATGCTTTGCTATTAATAAAAATGTAACGATTTTGACGGATAACACGCGAGTGTTACATTTAGATCGTTGGCCAGCAGTGAACGCGAGACAGCGCCGAATGTTGACTTATCTTATGCAATTTCGCCTTACAATAAAATTTATTAGAGAATGCAAAAATTATTCGGCGGATGCCTTGTCCAGAATCTTTGAGGATATGAGCGAAGAGCAGAAAAAGGAATTTTTACCAGCGCCAGATTCGCAGGAATTCATAGTGGCAGTTAGTGATAATATAAAAAAGGAATACTACCCTTATATTTATCTGTATAAACCGACGGAAACCAGACTTAAAGCCGTAGAAGAGAATGATACTACTTTAAATGACGCTATAAGAATAAGGGACCTACCGTTACAGAATATGGATGACAGAACGGAACGTCCAGGCCTACGACAGTCGGATTCATGCCCGATGCTGGTGGAATGTACGGCCGTTACTCAGCATAGTATGCAGACACGGAGTAGAAGCCATGCCGACGTTGCACGGGACACGACAGACGACCCTCGTGACGACGGCGCGGACACTAATAACAACAGCGAGTGTAGAATACAAGACGGCGACATCGTGCAACAAACCTTACATATAACGGACAAGGACTATATAGAAGACGAAGAATTTCAGGATATTTTTCGTTATTTGACGACAGGGGGACTAACAGGGAACGACAAGAAAAATAAGGTCACGTTGTTGATAGCAGATCAGTATTTTGTAAAAGACGTGAGATTGTATAGACTATCGATACCGAGAAATAAACGTGTAGCACGGATGCGACTGTTGGCAGAAAGATTGTGCATCCCAAGAAAATTTCGCTACGATTTATTAGCTTATCATCACAATAATCTGGGACATTTTGGGATTCAACGTTTATTTTTGTCTTTGTCTCAGAAAGTCTAGTGGAAACAGCTATTTCAGGATGTGGCAGAGTTCTGTAAAACATGTGATACATGTTTAAGGGCTAAACGGTATTTTAGATTGAGACCACCACCTTTACACTCCCTACCAGTACCGACAGTACCTTTTAGTCATTCTGCATTAGATCATAAGACGCTAACGCGTAAAACAAAGCAGGGGAACGTGGCGATATTATGCTGTGTGGACGCTTTCAGTGGCTGGCCTGTTCTTCAGGCTGTAAAAGATTTGACAGCATTTACGACAGCCATGGTATTTTTTGAGCACGTAGTAGCTCAATATGGGCAACCGATTTTGGTGTTAAGTGACCGCGAACCAGCATTCGGCGGGGTTTTATTTAAGCATATGGCAAAATTATTAAATATCACTTATAAAACAAGCAGTGCTACTACGGCACGCTCAAATGGTTTAGCGGAATCATGCGTAAAACGCGCTAGTGAGTTACTTAAAATTTATGCTAAAGATAATACCGAGATTGAGGATGTTTTACCAGTACTGGAGATGGCACTTAGATCTACGGCGAATACACGTTTGGGGCTTTCCACATATCAGCTAGTCTATGGTAAAGAAATGCCGGTAAATGAACCAAATTTTAGTATCGACACGTCACCTTTCACTGAGGATTATAAACAATATTTTGACTGGTTAGCCAATGATTAAAAAATTCTACATAAAGCTGTACGTGAGAATAAACACGAAATTAAGCTAGAAGATACGAAACAATATGATCGGAAGAACGCTGTAGTAATGCCTACATATACAGTAGGTGACTAGGTTTTGCTGTATGATAATCGAATTCGCCCACATTCAGATCGAGTGCTAACACACAGGAATTATGCTTTAGGACCAATTTACATCGCACAGTTGATGCAAGGTAGAGACAATATAGGGCTCACCTATAAACTGATTGACGTCAACACAGGTAAGTCGTTCAAACGACTTGTACCAGCCGACAGACTGAAGCCGTATACTGCGGACCGTACAGACCTGCTTGCGCGGTTACCGACTAACCTACATAAAGAACAACAAGCAGTTGACACAACGGGTACGGACCAAAATCAAAAAAGACGACTGACGAAGCGGCAAACCACGAGTTGTCCGGGTGCGAAGCCGCGAAACGAATATTAAAAAAACGAGTACGAAATAAGAAGAAAGAGTTTCTAGTACTGTTCGCGGACGGTTCGAAAGCATGGGCGGACTTCGTGACGCCTACACTTTTACAACGGTATAGATTACTACAAGACAGACAAAGACAGATGAAGCGAGAACGACGAAGACTGACAGGACGGACGATAGCGTGCTGAACTTAATTAGAGCACCGTCTCTGCATAACAGCAGATTGCTTTATACGGTGAAATAGTATTTAACACTGGCACGTATATTTTAATAATGGGTTCGACCGAACCAAGGGGTGACGCACGCTATCGGACGTGTCTGTGTGTAGAAGATGGCGAGAATTCGAAGTATACCTTACTGGCTTTGCTGGACAGTGCTAATATGCATCGCAACAATCTGTTTCGGTGAGTTGACGATGATTGACAGACTATGGGTTTATCATGACAATAAGAGGCGAGGTGCAAGTGGCCACTGCGATGGCACGCTTAATATTCACCTATAAACTACCGGAAATGTTAAACCCAATACACAGAAACTTAGACGTGGATTGTCGTTGGACAGGCAATTATCAGTCTCAAAATTTTTCGTCATGCCGTAATGTGAGACAGTTAGTGCAAGTGTATCATCGGATGTATTTGAGAATGCAAACGCATTTGTAAACGCACCTACGTAAGATATACGCTGTGATGATAGACATTCCACCTAGGCTACAATCGATAACCAAACGTAGCGGTTGGAGTAACTTTTTATCGAAAATCACAGGACTCGCCGAAGAGAAAAAATTAGATGAAGTAATTACCATGTTAGTGCACCTAGAACGGTCTATTTTAGAAGCCGATAATGTTTGGAAACAAGGTGATGAGCATTTTCTTGCCGCTTTCAAGGTGGAAAAGACAAGAATTGATAATATTATACATCTGATGCAGATTCAAAGACAATCGATTATACAGATTCAATCGAAGTTAGTTTAAGGGTTCACAAAAACTCAGTCTCGGGTTCACGTGTAAACGCAAGTTTTTCAGACGATGTTTAATTTTAGTTTTCAAATATCCGAAATTGACCAACTCTATGAGGCGGCTGAACTGTTGACAATGTGAAAATTGCCTCATTTCTTTGTGAAACACAGAACACTAGCAAAAGCTTTGGTTAAACTAGACAGCTTTTTTCACACAAATAATCCTGAACTACGGCTCCTGCAGACGAATTTGAAATATTATTATAAACAAGCATGTTTTCACAGTTATCGATATACGAATTTTATCGTTATTGTTATACAAGCTCCGCTGACTATCGCGCCATTGAATAGATTAATGGACGTATATCATTTGAACAAAATCCCCTTATTAGCACCGAACGGTAAAGATCACTATACTATGATAGCCACAAGTATTAAAGCTTTAATTTTTCATCGTGACCTGGATTACTACCTTAGTATTTCAGACGAAGCTTATCTGCCGACGAGTGACACTTTAGACTTACGAACTTCGCCGTTACTGCTAGAAACGCGATCAAAAATAAGCTGCGGCTTAACATTAATAGAGGGAGACTTACAAGCATTGAAAACATGCTGTCGTTATCTCATAGTTAATAGAAAGATTCACAAGGGGATTGTGCAAATAACAAATAATAAATTTTTACTAATTAACATCTCTAAAATCACGATCACGTGTAAGCAACAAAATCTTACTCACAATTTCGTCGCGACGGAGATTCAGTACGTGTAGAACTAACACTGCGACTGTGTTATGCAGGCAAACAGTTACGTGGTCACGGCGACATCGTTGAACTGTCCGCTGGACGACAATATCTCATTGTCCTTTACGCCAGATTATTTGACGAATCTTCCATATCTAACGAAATTTTTGACAGAGAACAGCGAGTTAGATTTAATAAACAAACTTGCTTACGTAACCAGTCGATAAAAGCTAGCCTCCTAGAGTTAACTATCGCCAGTAAAGACTATAAAGCGCGTTTGGCGATCGAAGAAGCGAGTAAGTTTGATTTACAACAAGCAATCAATAATACCTTAAAGGACGAGAAAATATTTGAAAACCTTGGCCATTACGTTATCTCGGATTTATTAGAGAATCATTATCACACCAAGAATTTCGACATTCTCAATCCATTTGATTGGCTGATTATATTTTCGACGATATGTGGCATTTCAGCATTAATTTTAACACCTATCATTCAATACAAAGTGAGGACACTTTTTGCACTAGTGGCCGCGACTAGAGGTGCGCAAGCTTACGAATTTTCCAAACATTTAACACACAAAACGACGACCAGTATACCCGAAACGATGACATTGGATTTTTTACAGTTTCAGAATACATTACGCAAATTGTTCCCTGTGGAATTAATTTTGCTACTGTCATTCATTGTATCGGTTCTTGCATTTTTTACTTATTTATTGTACAGGTACCGTAAATCTGTCCGAGCAAGAACAAGCTTAATGCCGGAGTTGGGAAATGAAAATAAAACATTTGCGCATAGTATCGGAACTTTACCTTTTAATGCTGGATTTTATGCTTTTTACGTTAACAGACAGGCGACGGAAATTCACTTGCATGAAGGGTTCTTAAGTATAAAACTTCGTTGGACTGGCTTCAACGTCGAAGATAACACGCTTAATAAGCCAGCTCCAGTCCACACAGGCATAAAAATATATCCTTGGGAGATTATCAAAATAAGGCGAATAATTGGACAACAATTTTATGCGCTTTTACACATATTGGGTGTAAACAATGAGTTAATAGATATTGTCGTTTTGCGCAAGTCTCATGCTCATGAACACTGTGCAAGTCTCAAGTATATACCCTACGAGGACGTTAGAGGAAATAGCCTGAAGGGGCTTGTACATAATTTTCTGTATAGTATTGTAACTGTATGTATATTAAATGTTGTTTACTTACTGTTTTAACGTGTTGGTTTGCCTCTCAGATGTCGGGAGACGACCGTGGACGGAAACCGGAAGTAAAAACCGGAACCTGGGTAATAGAACACACATTCATGAATATACGGCCAACTGGATTAAGTGACGAAGAAGTAGAAGAAGAGGACGAGAATCTCATGGATGCTGAGCTGATAAGGGAATTGCAAAGTGTATACTACTCTGACGTGGAAGACCAAGTCGACCAAATAGTTAAACAAACCGAAAACGAGATGGTCGACAACAAAAAGCAGACAAAAAGCGGTTGAATTTACCGCGTAAGCTTTTGTTTAGGCTTTACGTTTGAATTTTCTATTCTTACCAGCTTTCTGGTATTTTGCAACTTCCGGCAGTACGATGAAAGGCAATCGACGAAAATGATGTGCAAAGAACTACTCAGTTGCGGTAAAAAATTTGGCTACACGGCCCAGCTGCAACTTAAATATGACATGTTTAGCGTGAAAATTACGCCTGGAAATTTCTTGGGTGGACTTCGAGATGCATTGGAGTTCACAAAACACGAGCTTGTTTATATCTCAAACGTTTGACAGCATGCAAGTTTTGATGTCAATGTTAAATGTTCAATGTTGTAGGAAAATATCGCAAAATACACAAAAAATATACAAAACAAAAAAAATAAAACACAAAATGATAAAATTTGCATAAATTATGTATAATTCGGTGCTTAGGTGTTTAGACATGTTTATATCGCTTATTAGTAAGTAAACAGACGTTGTTGTGTGTGTTAATAACACATAATAACGAGTAAACAGAGCTTCATAATGTACATAAATTACTTACTGTTAGACGCCAGGCCACTTTTCTGACTGTACAGAAGGCACGTAGTGTAGGCCTAATTGTACAGCATGACCACGCGCGCGAATGTTGTGTTGTTGCATGATAAACAGATGACGTCGACGCCAAAACGCTACTCGTCGTCCGTAGAGATAGCTGCCAAATTAGCAATCAAGCATTACTAATGTAGCGGAACTGGCGAACGCTACGAACACATTTTTAAGAGGCTAATAAAAATGCTAAAATTTAATGCTTTACTACCTTTCTTAGATGTAATCACAGCTTGTAAGTTTACTGGATTATTATGTATTATTTGCACGCTTATTATTGTACAGAACTGCATGTACGTTAACAATATTGGTATGCAGATTCATTATTATACATACCTGGTGATCTGCTGTAGATAGATATTCGATGTACAGCATGTTCGTACGGCATGGCAGGCGTTGATGACGCACTCAGATGCAGAGATTGCACCCCAGGCGGTGCTTTTCAAAAAAGTCCAATGGCGGCAAGGCCCAATACGAGATAACTTTAGGCATTTTAAGATTGTCCAGTAGATACTGCTGCGCATCTTCAAATTCCCGGAAGTGCCAAAATGGCCAGTAGCGGCGACGAACAAAAGCCACAAGTTGTGGGCGGACTATATGCAAAGACAATTGTAGTAAGGAATTTTGCGAGAAAAGGGGCCGAGCGTACTCTATGGGTGAGAAATGTGCATCTCGGTGATGCGGCAACAAATTCACATGGTTGACGAGTGCCATCGACGGACAATAATCACCTGGTATGCAGCCATCCCAATGCGTACGTTCACGACGCTTCCGAGCAAGCCGTTCATACTAGTCTAATTCGCTCCAGTATGTATTCCACACTTTATCTAGCTGTTCAATCGGCGGTCTGTGAACTATCATATACATGCTAACTCGGGGAGCGGTAAATGATAACGTGTTTTCATAGAACACCGTCCGAGATCGAATGCGCAGTGGTATGTAAGACGTTGCATGCTATGTGTCCTAGCGCAGCGCAACGTTCTGCAGTGCGGTAGCAGTTGCAGTGATGTGCAGAATTTTAACTTGCATAAAATGTATATAAACGTATATAATGTCTATATGTTGTAATATTACGATTATGCGTTAACGACTAATGGTTTTCGTGCACTATGATGATCGGATGTAATTCTATGCACGAGACCGTACGCATGTTGTGTGCATTGTAGCATTTTTGTGCATATTTTGGCTTTTGGACAAGCATGTGACAGCGCATGCGTGCAAATAAGCCTAATCTTAGTGTAGATTAGTGTTTTTTTAGTGTTGTGTCGTTTTAGTGTTTTTAGTATGTAGTTGTCAATGTTTGGGTTGCGCACTCCATTTTATTTCAAGTCCACAACTAAAGTTGTTAACGTTATTTCTGCTAGAATTATTCTTACCAGTAAACTAAAAAATGGGGTAAATACAGCTTTTAAAAGTCAGGAGTATTTAAAGCAATTTGGTTACGATTTGAAGCTATTCGTAGCAAAATGCAGGAAATGCGTTCATTTTACTTACTTCTTTTCACTAGTTGACCCGAAGTTTGACAGTGGCAAATCGACGCCAGCGATCGTTCGTTTATGTCAGGAGGTCGCACGCGGATCACGTTTTCGAGATTGCGTTCGGTTTTTATGATCGGCATCGCCCCAGTCACGCGCGGCAAAGCGGCTTCGGTCGACCATAGAAGCTGATTGGGTCATAAAACGCAAACGTGCTGCAGCAGCGAAATCGACGTTCGCTCCCCTTCTCTCTGGATCTTTCTCTGCACACTCCTGCTTTGCATCGGTTCGCTGATAACACGGTACAGTGGGAGCAGATTGCGTAACAATATCCTTTTAAGCTAAACGCTCGAAGGAAGCCCCGTGTCCAACGCTATTTTTTTCGTTTTTTTGGCTAGTAAGCGCTTTAAAAGAGCAGCGCAACACAGCGCAAGTCTCTTTTAGTTCAGTTTTTAATCTATTTCAACGGTTATTTTTTTGTTTTGGCTGGTTGTTGTGTTTCGTTTTGATAATGGCGGCAGCATATACATCGGATTTTCTCGAAATAAACCTCCCAATTTTTGGTATGTACCGTTTTACCGAATTAACGAGTTATTACATATTACAAGCTTCTCCCCTGCTAAATCATGACCGTATTTCCGAGAATGCATGGGATCGCGAAATCCTATTATGTTTGTCAAAATTTGGCCCAGCCAAAACGAGGCAATTTGAACAAGCTCTCGTTGACTGGGGTATCGCGCACCACAATTTTTTGCCAATGTTGAGATACAAACTTCAGGAGAACAAACACAATTATTAAAACGACACAAACAATTGTTATTGATTAAAACAAAAATCTATACTGAGAAAACCTCTAAATTTTATAGCGTTGTATGACAGCATCGTCTTTCTCAATTTTCCTTTGGCGGGATTATAGCACATTGGACTTTAGACATTTTTAAGGATGAAGCAAATTTTCATACATTTTTTTATTACGCATTAATTGGCAGTATATTTCCAAATTTATGCCCTTTCTGATTAGTTTAAGATAAAGCGTTATAGCACTTTTTAAGTACTAAACGGTTTTTACTTGTGGGGGATAATTTTTCATACGTGTGGAACGTCTTAAGCGATACACCCTTTATACGCATAACCGTTAGGCTTACTGTCCAACTTTTATGGTGCAACGCTGGTTATAGCTTTCGTTTTATGTAGGGCTGTACTGAATGTAAAAATTTGCACAAACTTTTTATTGGATTATTCCGTTCAGATTACCTTTCGACACGGTTTAACCGACGATTAAATGTTTTCTATGTGTATTGGTGTTGTGAATGTTATTGTATTGATTTTGCCGCCACCTAGAGAATAACTAAGCATTATTGCGCATTAATCTTGTATAGCGGATAAAAAAAGCAAAGGAACATTTACTGTGTATGCGTTATTGCTACTGCTAATTAATTGTGGTTAAACTGCATGTACGATTGATCTACTGAACATATATACTGTTTTTTTTGTGGTTGTGTTTATGATGCATTGCTGTTTTTTCTTGATATTTACTATGACACAACGAACGGTTACGACGACTCCTTTAGGATGTTAGGCTTAGTGAACTCAGTGAACATTTTAATGTAATCAGACATTTTATCGCGATGCTATAGTATTGACAAAATCGAATTTTCTACGTGTTGACATTATTACTGCATCATATATCGTTTAATCAATTTTGCACCACCGCACACTAACATTGTATTGTTTACTAGATTGTATGTTATTGTTGACTGTATTATACAAATACCCGTAGGTCTGCCAGCCTTATTACATCACAACGGGTAAAATTACTAATAGTTATTGGGGTAAAATTCACTCTATGACAACTTGACCATCTATTCGTTGACTTCTAATATTTATGATGCGTGTATATATATATTGGAAGTGATGTGTCTCGTTATTGTACTTACTGCAGATATTATTGTTCTGTTGACTTCGCTTATTACTCTGTTTAGCGTAGTTGTCTATATGGACTGAAATATCTGTTATAATATACCCCCTTATAGATCTGACATCCGTGGACTTAATGTGCCGTATGATGCTTTGGGAGTTACATGAAAAACATATTCAATTGTTTTATCGACTTCACATTACGTCCTTTTTACTGGTTTATCTCTGTTTTCGCGTTTTACGGCTATGATTAGACCCCATATTTCACCTATGATCAGTTACCTACCCGGAGGCAGGTCCTTACGGATGGGGGCTTAGTTGCGACGGGGAGGAGAGACTAGGGGTCAGTACGGGAACAAAGCTGGAATTATATGAATCAATACAAGAAACTGTGAAATTGTATTCAGTCTATATGCTGCAGAATGTTCATTGTGGGGGTTATCCTGGGGGTCACACGAACTCATACAACTGGTTTATGACCCTGGGAAAAACCCCGAGTACATTGTTAGATATAGTGATAAATAGGTGTATCATTGCTGATCAACTTCAACGACATTGCGATTATGGTGTACGTGTACGGTGCCATCGGACTTGAGGTTTATAACTGTTCGCGTGGTGTGATATAGACCTATCAAAACTTTACGGGAATTTTGCAGATTTAAATTTATTATTTTGGCTTTTGTGATGTAATAGAGTATCAAACTTTTACAGAACGCGAGAGGGTGTAGTATTGGGATATGAAAGCTGGCTGGCTGACGGTGGATCGCGACGACGTCGTGTTCGCTGTCAACAAGAGTTGTCATTGGTTGGTCTTACTGATTGACAGCGACGACGACCGAGCGACCGCCTCTTCTTTTGGGGTAAAAAATAATGTGTCTGTTAGAGTGCAGCGGTGCAAGTAAAGCAGTGCGATATACTGTATGAAACTACGGATATGATATTAAAACACTCGAAATTTCTATATTGTTTTATGTTGGGTCGATCCCAAGTTTAAAATAATAAACTAATAAACAATTAAATAACAATTAAATTAATTAATCAGGCAAACACGACACGTTTAACGACAAATTTCGACTTTGAGCGCAAATATCTCTGAACTGCATAAGGATATCGACAAGCGGTAAACGGCGTTATCAGATACAGTTAATTTTTGCTTTGAATAAAAAAATGTGAACTTCAGTCCACTAACATCAAAGATTACGCGGCTAATGTTTACCCAAAAAATCAAACTTTTCGGAAAGCCATATTTCGGCCACTAAGGGGTGCTGCGTCCCAAAATTTTTACAGTCGCTAGATAATTACCAATTTTTAGTAGCGCACCCCCACCTTCTTGCAACATTTTTCAAACAGGAGTCAAAAATTGCCTTAAAATGCAGCGTATTAAACGAAGGATCTTTGGCGTCAAAGGGAGTAGCTTCATAAGACTTTGCCACGTGACGTGCTGCTAGATAGGGGTGATAACGCGGGTGCAAGTTTCGAGGGTCACCGCCCCCTTAAAATTTAGGAAGGCAAAAAACGTTCAAAAATTGGTGCGATTAACGACAACTTTCGAGTTTGACCGCAAATATTTCTGGAGGCGATAAAGATAACGACAAAATCTAAACGGCGTTAACGAGAACAATATTTTCGGTGTTGAACAAAAAAAATTTGTAAAATTTCGTAAACTGCGAACAAAGTTATAAGCGCTCATGTTGACCTACCCTAAGTCGACAATGCGCGTTCGGCGTATGCCAATGCATTTGAGTTTGGGCCACGTGACTTTGATACCGAAAAAATTTTATTCCTTTCTCTAATTTCCCCCAATTGAATTTAGGGCGCCGGGCAGACTTACGTTAGGCTTTGCCCCAAATTTCTAGTTAGTTTGCCCAAAAGCGATAGCTTGCGGAGCGGACTTAAGTTTTACCCC
>Ga0209367_1009365_pt1 | contig 13297 bp, 6 predicted proteins | sample WorMetLIZISLAND2_FD_187412 | JGI IMG/M metagenome (GOLD analysis project Ga0209367, IMG submission 187412) | Marine gutless worms symbiont microbial communities from Max Planck institute for Marine Microbiology, Germany - Olavius geniculatus... ... | reverse complement strand
AAATCGGATAGTCATTCCGTGTATGGCGATTCCTCCTGCGTTAGGCGAAACAAGTATGGTGAAGTTCGGTCCAGTGACCTTGGAGATTTAGATGTGAAATCGTACCCCCCTAAAGCGCAATTTTCAGAAGACCGTATTTCGGCCCCTAGGGGGTGCTGCGCCCCCAAATTTTTACTCGCGCTAGAGAATCACCAAGTCTTACTAGCGCACCCCCACCGGGGACGGAAGCCCCCCTTACAACTTTTTTCAAAGGGGGGTCAAAAATTGGCTTAAAATGCAATAAATTAGCGCTTATAACTTCGGAGTTAGGGGGTGTAGCTCAACGAAACTTTGGCACTTGACGCGGCTCTAGGTTGGGGTGTTAACGCAGGTACGAAATTTGGGGGGCATCGCCCCCCTTAAAATTTGGGAGGGCAAAAAACGTCCAAAATTTAGTACGTTTTACGACAACTTTCGAGTTTGACCGCGAATATCTTTAAACTGGATAGAGATATCGACATAGCCTAAACGGCGTTATCAAATACGGTTAATTCCGCGTTGAACAAAAAAAATTTGTGAAATTCCGTCCACTACGAACCAAGTTATAAGCGTTAATGTTGACCTACCCTAAGTCGCGTTTTTCGGAAGACCATATTTCGGCCCCTAGGGGGTGCTGGGCCCTCAAATTTTTACACGCACTAGAGAATGACCAAGTCTTACTAGCGCACCCCCTACCGGGAACGGGGGCCCCCTTACAACTTTTTTTTCAAAGGGGGGGTCAAAAATTGGCTTAAAATGTAATAAATTAGCGCTTATAACTTCGGAGTTAGGGGGTGTAGCCCCACGAAACTTTGGCACTTGACGTGTCTTTATATTGGGGTGTTAACGCGAGCACAAATTTTGGGGGCACCGCCCCCTTAAAATTTGGGAGGGCAAAAAACGTTCAAAAATCGGTGCGATTTACGACAACTTTCGAGTTTGAGCACAAATATCTCTGGAACCGATGAAGATAACGACATAATCTAAACGGCGTTGACGAGAGCTATTTTTTCTGCATTGAACAAAAAACATTTTGTGAAATTCCGTCCACTACAAACCAAGTTATAAGCGCTAATGTTGACCTACCCTTAGTCGACGAAGCACGTTCGGCGTATGCCAATGCGTTTGAGTTCGGGCCACGTGACTTTGATGCCGGGGAAATTCTCCCCCCCCCCTCTTTACTCTCTCCCTCTCTAATTTCCCCCAATCGGACTTAGGGCGCCGGGCAGACTCACGTTGGGCTTTGCCCCAAATTTCTAGTTTTTATTATTTTAATTTTTTTAATTGCTTAGATTGTAAAGAGACACTTATGGGAATTGTTAGACATGCATGTGACCAAACCATCACCATCAGAATAAAGGTAAACGTTGAAAGGTAAAGTCCAGTACTTAATATAGCGCTGATTACAGGAGTCCGACTTGTGGCCAGCGCTTTACAATCTCTGAAGTAGAAGCTGATTGGCATGCGCTAATGATACTACAGTTCACCATAAGGCCATCTATTGCTTGAACTGCCTAAACTAGCCAGGCTAGGCGTTCAGCTGGTAGCCTGTAAGTTACTACTCATTTCCCATCCTGCTGTGGACAGGAGGCTGAGTTGACCTGAGTAGTAAACTGGTTGATTTGTTATCTGGTGTGGAGTATAATTTATTGCTGTATGGTATTTTTGTGTACTTTCGACATGTACGTTTGTTCAACTAGGCAACAATACTGGCAGCGGCTCGACTGTGGGGTCAAATGCGATGATGCTGTTGAGCAGTTGTATCATATTAATATATAATAACGTGCTTCGGTGCTGAGACTTAATTGTAAATACTTCATCGTATTTGTATTTGTTTTTATTGGAAGTAGCTGCATCATTTAAGCTGATTTTATTCTGTTTACTGACTATTGTTTTGTTTGGTAGTAATTTCACTGTACATCTGTATAGCAAAACTGCTGTGACAAGGCTGGCTTGCCATTTGTTTTATATATGAGTTAAATAAACTTTAAAACAAGCTAAATATGTGACTTTTATTTGGCAGTTTTAGATTCAGGAAGTTGCATGTTATTCTGCAATGTTGATGGAGGAGATGGTGGACATTTCATAGATTTAAGCTCTCCATTTTGGTTTATAGCAAAGTAGCATTTTCTTTTTCTTTTTTGTTAGAAGTACAATCGTTGTTTCAAATTTATTTTTCAACAATGTATAATAATGAAACTGATGCCTTAGATCAGTTTTTGTGCTTTTTGTATTTTGTTTCTTGCTTGGTGTTACTAGTAATAGTGCAGTATTTCTTTGTGTTGGAAGTGGAAGACTATTAATTACAGTAGTTCTGTAATATTATTGTTTGAATTCATGTCTCACTGTCTTATATGTGGCCATTGTTTTGTCATTTATTGTCAGTCTGTAACACATTTGATAAAGTGGTACAGCGACATGTTTATGCCAGAGCGTAAAGTATTATGTTATATTGAAGAATTTTCACAATTCAAGTTGAAGACTTCTTTTTGTGGCCATTTTATTACAAGTTGTTTGTTTATTATACAGGGTGGTCCAAAAAACGGATACCCAGTTTTATTTTTGGGATAACTTCGGTAATTCAGCACCGATTTTAACCATTCTTTCACTGTTACAAGCAGAAATTTATGCTGCGCAAACGTGAAGTTCTTCCACCCACCGCACCTTTATCGTGTGACCACATTACCTAGCAAAACAAACACTGTCAAAGATACAGTGGTCTCGGAAAACAGGCATCACATAAAGATATCAATTTCGTAGCATAAAATAGTTAAGCTTACTTACTTATTCGCAGTAGTGCCTTGTGACGTCATTGTTACGTCATATTGTGTTTATTTACTTTGTTTACCAGTAATAATTTTTTAGAATAAATCGTTTGATATGGGCAGAATAACAAAGGATGATCGCTGTTTGATTATGGGTTTACGAACTGAGAACTGTTTTGCTAGGTAATGTGGTCACACAATAAAGGTGCGGTGGGTGGAAAAACTTCACGTTTACGCGGCATAAATTTCTGGTTGTAACAGTGAAAGAATGGTTAAAATTGGTGCTGAATTACCGAAATTATTTCAAAATAAAACTGGGTATCCGTTTTTTTGGACCACCCTGTATGTATTGACCAGTAACTTTGACATGATTTTGCAATGCCGAAGGGTGAAACTTTTCACTTCCTATGTTTTAAGGTATATTTTCCCTTTACTTTTTGCTCTTTTGGATTTTAATGTAGCGGTGTTTTGGGCCTTGTGTCATCGCAACAGTCTTCTTTCCTCTAATGCTTTGGAGACTGGATAACACACTGGCCGACGGAAGACTTTGTCAATGATACCAGTATAAGTGGGAACACAGCACCCCCAGATTTTTCAGGGTGTGACCGTTACGGGGTTCCTTTCCTTTTTTCTGCTTTCTTTTCTTATTTCCTCATTTTGTTGTTCGATTCCTTTATCTGTCTAGGTGCATAAGGGAATACTGTTAGCTTCCCAATTTGAGAGTTGACTTATTTCTAGTGCCATTGTTTTGTTCTGGTACTTGGAGTCAGCTGCTGTGCCAAGCACTATTTTACATTTACAGAAAATTATATAATATGTGTTAATATTTTGTGTAATGAATGATTTGAATCGAATGTTTTATATATGCATAGCAAAATGCAAATAACTTATTTTTATTATAATTTCATTTATGTTGGTAAAAACACATCAGGCTGTTATATGGCCAGTTTTCGCTTAAGAATTTGATATATCGAACATTTGTCAGGGCTGGGGGCTCCCACAAATTCAAATGTTTTGGGGCCTCATGTTGGTGAATCCGGCTGTAAACTGGAGAATTGTTGTGCCGCATCAAGCCTAATTTTAGGCTGTTTGCGTTAGCACTCCAAAATCCGAATCGTTTTTGTTTAGCACTTTATGACGTCATTACAATGAAAATGAGAGAAATATACGTTTTACTGTGCATAGATTTTAAACAGTTTTTCAGTCTAACGTATTGAATTGCAAAACTTTTTGAACGGTCTTCATATGAATTGATGAAGGCAATGTGTATTTCGTTGCTTGCCCGGGAGTTTTTGTGCACCATTCGAACGTCTATAGACCTAGGTGGTTTCACATAAAATTTGTTGGTGTGAGATTTCCAAAACTCGGTAAAAGAAATTTCGCCAAACTTTTGCAGCCATGGTCAACTAATTAGGCACTGGACATCAAGGGTCAATGTTATATTGCTATAGGCCCCACAAGGTCGGAACCATCGCGACTTCTTTTATACAGCTTGACAGTTTCTAACACTTTAATCTATAACACATCACACACGTGTACATTCTGTACAAAGATTAGATGCAATACGTGGTTAGATTTTTAACGTCGTGAGTTCAACGTACCGTACATTAAGGTCAAATATTGAGTGAGTTGTTGTGCAATGGGCAAAAATATTTACTCATTTGTAGTCCATGGGGACCGTCTGGAAGATTTTATGTCCAAGAACTTGCATTTGATCTGTTGCCATCAAAACTGGCACGCACTGACCAGTTACACCTGTGCTGGGGAAGATTTGCACCAATTTTGATTTTTCTACGTTTTTCTGTTTTCGTGTTAAGTCCAACAGATGGGCAGACAGCGCGAGACAGAGAATTAAGCAAGCGTCGTTCAGCCTATGACGGCCCCATAAAAATCGGTGGTATTTGTGTACATGCATGGTTAAGCCTATCATCATCATGAGAATGCAAATACTTTTGGTATATGCGGCTAAAAACTAGACCTGCGATTCGGGTCGAGTAAGTTGACTTCGTCGATTTGGGCCTTCCAAGTGGGGTCACGTCAGTCTGTAGTAGCGTCACCGTCGAAATTTTTTGGCGCCGTCGGTCTCGTAATACAATTCATTTCAAGTCGACTTCACCTATAATCTTGCACTTAGCAGTTTTTCTATAAAGTCGTTTGAAGTCGACTCAAGTCGATCGACATGCCGCTGTCGATTGAAGTCAAGTCGAATGTCATCAAGTCGACCGCCGTCGACTTGGGGTCATTTTTGCCTCAATCTGGTCACGTTTCTGTACCGCAGCGACTCGCAGGTCGGTGAAAACTGCATCAGCTGAGCCAGTCCGGGTGAGTTAATGCGCGCCGCGTCATAGTAACCTGCGAACATGAACTCTAGATCAAGACCATATGACATAAGCTTCGAGTCCAAGATAAAGATGGACAAACCAGATGTCTGAAATAGACTGAAAATTTGGTCTCGAGACCAAGTAAGTCTACGTTCCACTCGAGAACAGAACTCCATACAAACGTGGGTTGCGTATAGGTTTATTAGCCTATGCTGATGCCTTTTAGAGCAGTCTTACTTTTCATCTGTAGTTGTAGTAAACCTCTGATTTTAGAATGTGTAGTGCATTTTCGTTTACAAACAAATAATTACAGAAGAGTAGTGAGAGGACATAACAGCATGCACAAATTAAGTTACCGCTAAACGGCAGTGTTAAGTCAAAACTCGAGACTCATCTGTTCGTCAGATCTTAGATGTCAGTCTACTTGCTTATTTATTTAGTCTTTTCATTAACATAAATAATCAAGAACGGGAACAAGTTGTAAACATGGCTTTGCGAGTAGTTTGTAAATTTTCGCCTTCAAGTAAATGCATTCATCTTTTATTAAATGTAGTTATATTAATTAGTTGGCAAATGCATTAGTATGCGATGCATTTAGTTATGACGGTTTGGGAGGCATGTGGGCCATGTTATGCTTAGTGACGGTAAATACTAACTGCAGCCGGCGGACGATGGTAAAAAGCGGATCGGCGGATGTGCGGATCTGCGGATGTCGCAACGGGGATAGAGCTATGGTTAGGTATATGGTTAAGATTAGGGTTAGGTTTAGGGATAAGGTTAGGGTTAGGAATGGGGTTAGGAGATGGTTTAACTAACAAATTACAGCTTAATTACCGAGTTAGCTGTTGTGACATCCACAATCGCTCCAGGGACTCCTGAGGCATCGAGCAATTTAAACTTTTCGGAAGTTCGAATGATGCAAATTTTCTAAGTATCTTCAGGAGCAATGGCAGAAAATGGCATGCTGATGCTATTGTAGGCTTGCCTGAAGAGAAGTTTCAACATAAGACTTAAAGTTTAAGACATTTGTGTGGTGTTTAAGTCTTAAACACCACACAATTGTCTTTTATTATGTAGCCTAACTTGGACAGCACGCAGCAGTATCGTAGAGCTGCCGGCTGCATTTTTGTGCATCAGCGCCGGCTGCATTTTAGCAGAATTCTGCAGCCGGGCTAAAGCGTTGGCCAGCTGCAGTTCGGCCGGTCGGCTGCATTTTAGTGCCAACCCTTAGTGACATTGTTTAATTGTCTGTGATGTCGCTTTTCTGGCAAGAGACTGCCATATTTTGCAGTCTGTAGTTTTTCTGTACTCAGCTGCATATGTTGCTTAGGTTCTGTGCGAATTCCTGTAAATAATTATCAGATATTGTGCGTATATATGTTGCAGTTTTGTATTTTATCATTTATGTTTACTGTTGTATTTCAGTATGGCGATCTGTTGTTCTACCAAATGGACTGTGCGGGACTGCCAGCATGTTTGCAAGAATGCATTGGAGTATGGACATCTCTCTTTTGTTTAGTGTTGAATATTCAGTATTTTATCTGCTGAAACATTTGTTGATTCTTGAATTTCATTTAGTTATTGGACTGTTTTTTGAGTGTGCTGTTGCTGAGTGATTAAAGCTACAGTTACTGCTTTTTATTACATTGGTCAGCATATATTGGCAGTTATTAAAACTGTAGTTTTTGCTTGTACAGAGCAAATGAACCCAGGCGAACCAAGCATGGATTGGCAATCAGTTAACGAACGTGCTACTAATCACCTCTTCTTTGCTGAACTAATAAAAGGTTGTAAATTTTACGACACATTTACTGTTTGTATTTCACCCAGTCTTTATCAGTTATGTTAATTTTGATGCATTGCTGAGTCAACAGTTAACTTTTGTTATGCATTTTTGCAGTCCTGACACCTGGCAAAAACTGCTCTATGAGTCACTCTGTAGCACATTTTTACATAGAACTTATGTTACCTATTTAATTGTACACAGTCTACAGTGCTCATCTAAACTTGGATTATCGTAAATAATTGTGCACTGATTCATGCACTGCAACAAGACTTCGGACATGTATTTCAACTCTTCAAGTAACAGTTTTGTATCGGTAGTTGTTAAAGATATTTTGTGCTTTACATCATTATTCACATTCAGTTGGCACAGTATGCAGTATGCACTGAGTCTAAATGGTTATTGGCTATGCCTAGGTTTAGTGTCGTGGTATCTAATTAATTTTTTTCAGGATCTGTTAGATATGCACGAAGGTTTGGCCATTAGCACTCTGAAGCTCTTATGGCATTACGAACTTTTACAGATATACAAGTTATGTTATTTTCAGCCATGTATTCGGTCGAGTTTGAACTATAGCCTATAGGCCTAGTGCACAGTACTTAGCAGCAGCAACCGTAGCATAGCAGTAGCACAGAAAGTCTGCAAGTGACCATTGAAGTGTATGGATGTATAGAGTCGTAGTCTGTCGGATGTACTGTATAATAAAACTGTATATATGCTCGACACACTTTTGAAATCATTACACCTGCCTACTGTTGCTTGTATATTTTTGTTACGTATTTGATTTGACTACGAGTTGCTGTGACTGTCCAGGAATGGCAGTTGTCTTAAGTAAGATATTCAAGGAGCCTGCAACTCTCAACTACCCATTTGAGAAGGGGCCACTGAGCCCCAGGTTTAGAGGTGAGCACGCGCTGCGACGCTACCCGTCCGGTGAAGAACGCTGCATCGCATGCAAGTTGTGTGAGGCCGTCTGTCCGGCACAGGTTAGATTTCTTTTCACTTTTCTGCTCTGTGATTTCTTTACAGTGAGAAGGCGGACATCCAGGGACAACCAGGTGGAATTGTGTTAAAGGTCCGTGGTCACCAAAATTAACATATACATTTTATCTATTTTCCTGAAAGTGCAGAATTTTATGATAATTTTTGACAGTAATATTGGCGCCCAGCGTTCTGTCAACACAGAAAAATTTACCTTTGAAGTCGACGATCTACGATAACGACGTAGAAAACGCGCCGCGATGACGGTCTGCGATGACGTCATGAGTTTAGCCTATAGACGTCATGAATATTAATGGCCTAGCATAGAATGATGACGTCGTCGGCTAGGCCATTAATATTCATGATCTATATGGGCTAGGGTCATGACGTCACCGCGGGCACTGATAAATTAGAATATTTTGCATAACATAACGTAATGCCGCATTTCATTTAAATTCACGCATTAATTTCATATATTTATGAAGCTCAAATTGACATATTATATATGCGAGGTTAAATGTCTAATTTAAGTCTACAGAAGGTGCGCGAGTGAGTTTGACCGTGGCCAATGGCCATGGACCTTTAAGTCGATATGGAGTTATTTTGCCAGGATGCCCAGGATATGGATCTCGGTTCAGGCTATTTTTATTTTCCTTAGCTGGTCAGTGGCTGTTGATTGATATTCATTCCATGTCATCCAGCCATTATGTTTACAATTATCAGTGTTCATTGTGATACAAAATCATTGTCAGATGGACATGGTTTCTTATCCTGATAATGAGTTTGTCACAGATAACAACCTGGCCTGAATGAAGTTTGCTGTTATCAGAGATGAACATGCAATGAAAAACACCATTCTTCAACCCGACTATAATTATCTTTTTGAGTTAGATGCATAAAATAACAGACTAAGACTGCCTTTGCACTGAAGTTGAATATATTTAGTTTGTGTTCCATTTTTATGATCAAGCTTCAAATTAAAGTAGCTGAACATGTGTTAAAGTACAGCTGTGGATAGCAAAAAGTTTCTTAAGAATTAACTAATTCATATTCCGCCTATGGTACTGCCTGTGCAAATTAAGTGATTTCAAGCGTCGGTGTGTGCATATCTAGCACGAAAAAGTTGGATAATGTTGTTAGGCTATTACAATAGAAGCGGAGGAGCGAGCGGATGGAAGCCGGCGCACTACGCGGTATGACATCGACATGTCCAAGTGTATCTTCTGCGGCTTCTGTCAGGAAGCATGCCCGGTTGATGCCATTGTTGAGGTATTAATACACTCATTGGTTAAAGATTGAAGTAGTCTAACCAGTAAGAAAACAGCTCTTGAGCTTTTTAGTTATATGCTTTAGCAAAAAAAGCAGTTTCTAAACTGAAAATGATCAGAATTGACCTTGAGAGTGCAGCAGTTTAGCATCGATTCAAAACGTTTTTCCTTATCAGCTGTACTATCTACAAATACATATGCACTGCAGAGACATTTTGTCTTGCAAGGAAGCGTAAAAGTTTTTGAAGTGTAACTTGTGATGATGTATCATTTCAACCGTTGATGACTGAATTTAAGTAACATTATTACATTGCCATATAAACATATATTTTGTAATGTACACACTGTAGTTTGCATATTATGTTAAAGTTAATCGGTCATTAGGCCACCCATACATAGTAATGGGAGGCCGTATGCTTTCACCTGTGTTAAAATTTTTTTTGTTTATTTTCCACTTCTCCAAAATCGGACAGCACACCAAGACCAAAATCAGAGAAAGGATGACCTTTAAAGCAATTGAGGCCAAATTTCAGCGAGATCCGTTGACGGGTTTTGGAGGGAAAGGCATTTTATAATCAACGGCTTGACGAATAAGTAGTCGTGGATCAAGATTTCCCCAGTCGCACTTACGGTGTCAGGTGGCCTCACATTGGACCCTGCCCAAATTTTTGTAGTTTGTGTAAGCAGTGGATCATCATCTCCGTAAGAAACATGCATCATCTAGTCATATGCAGCTTTGGTTTGTTTGCACTTGTAATTGCCTGCTGTTTTTTTACGTGACTCATGTCTGTGTCATCAGAATTTCATGCATTTTTTAGATAAACTGTTTGCGTCACCACACTGTTTGCAATGCAGGGTCCGAATTTTGAATTCTCGACAGAAACGCGAGATGAGATGTTCTATAACAAGGAGAAGCTGCTGGATAATGGCGACAAGTGGGAAGTGGAAATAGCCGCAAACATTGAAGCCGACTACCTCTACAGATGAACCAGTTTTAGCTGTGTTGGATGCTTCAGTATAGAAATGCATGTCACTCACTGTAAACCATAACTCCTTATTCTACTGTGTGACGGCATTTTTGTTCAGAGATGTGTTTTGTACCAGCTCTTCAGCAAGTGTTATTTTGTAGAGGTATTTTGTGTTCGGCAGAGTTCCCACAGGTCAGGTGAAACTGGAAAGTCAGGGAATTTGTGTAGTCTGGGAAAAATATTATTTTTGAAAAGTCAGGTAAAATGATCTTGGATCATGCAGACTGCAGACATCTGTGATTTTTTTGCATCTCCAAATATTAAAAAGCATGCGAATTTGCAGCTTCCATTAAACGTCCATAAGGTAGAAGCGTTTCATCTTCGTGGGGGCTTTGCCCTCTGCCCCCCTCCCCAACCAGGGCCTCTGTAATTTGCATATTGCTTTATTAGTACTGTTTCATTGTCTTCTTATATAGTGTACCATTTCTGACATTTGTGCCATAGGTGATTGTTTCGATAAGGTCAGGGAAATTGTCATTACATGACTGGAAAAGTCAGGGAACTTTGCTACTGAAGACCTGTAGGAACCCTGGTTCAAAGCGCAACGTAATTTCTTCTTTTGGACATAGTATAGTATGTAGTTAAACCCTACTGTGCCGTACTTATGGTGTACCAAGATTGTGAACAGATTGTATCGAGAAAAACTTGGTAATAGTTGCTTATATTTGCAGAAATTGCTAAATAATGGCTGTTTGTATTTAATACAATACAAAGACTGCAGTTACTGGTAGCAAGTTTCTCAGGTAAATGAAAACTTGTTCATGTTCAGCATGCATTATACACAGACCAAATAATTTCAAGTGCATACCTCAAATACAAATAGATTATTACTAAAATACGTTCTATGGAATGAGGTATCTGTCCCATTGCCACGCTATATAGCCTAGCAGCTGTGTTTCAGCGTTTGACGCTCTTGTGAGCCTACAGCCAATTTTGTCTTTGAATAAAAATGATTGGTTGCCATGACAACAGGGGTCTTCAGGCGAGAAATTTACATGACACCATTGCATAGCCTGGGCCCGAAAATAAGGGGTAGGTGAAAACAGTGTGCAATTATCTTTTGCAGGAGCCGAGTTATAGTCAATTTTGTCCCAAAATTTGTTGCCATGGCAACAGGGATCGGCAGGAGAGAAATTTAAATGACACCATTGGATAGCCTGGGCCAAAATATAGGGGGGTAGGTGCAAACAGTGTGCAGTTATCTTTTTACGGGGACCGAGTTATACCACTTTGAAAAACCCATAGGCCATAATGCAATTTTTTTAAAAATTTGGATAGAATAGGGGAAGGAGTTATCAATTTTTATCCCAAACGAACTCTTACTTTTCGGGCTCCAAAACACTATGCAAAATTTCATCAAAATCGAATCAAAATTGCGGCCGTAGGAGTTTACAGACAGACTGACAGACAGACGCAAGTGATTTTATAATCTGTCCCATGCTATGCTATAGCAATGGGACAGATAAAAATTATGAACATGTCTTACAAGACTTACATTAATAGATAGATACAAAAAATAAAATGTGCCACAATATTCAACATACCATATTAAGTATTAACTCTTGATAGATCAGTAATGCACATTTTTTTGAGACACAGCCCACATAGCATGGTATTGAAGTCACTGCAGGTTAGACTCGTGTAAAATGCTATTACCACTAATGATAAGTAATAACAGATGTATATTGTACTTTGATTTTGCAAGCTCAGTGGTGTGCCACGCCTGCAGCTGGATAAAAGAATCCCAAATGTGTGCAGCTAAGATGGTAAATGAATAACAAATGCGACTTCGTATATGCATTTTTGGTGTTGTTCTCTCAGACACTACCTGCTCTGGTCCATTGTGGCCTGTGGACCAGAGGTTGTCCACCAGTGCCACATTTGGGTCATTTCACCAATTTTTTTAGATTTTGGGTCCCTGATCAGTTACAGCCACAATTTTACAGCTAGGCTGGTACGGAATGTGCCAAAATGTTTGCAATAAACGGCCAAACAAATTGCGTTACCGCTAACAGACAAAAGTGTTTGTTTCTAATTTTCTTCAACACTCCAAACACGTCAAATCTCATTACAGTCACGCATCCCGATCTGTATTTTTCATTTTTGGAGATGCACATAAACTTCATTTTTGTCACCAATAACGTCACACATCTAGTCTTTTGTCATTTTGATATTTAGTTTCTGATTGCAAAAGCATTCGTTCTTTGCTGCCCAAACACATGTGACAGTAATGAGACTAATTTAAACCGCGTTGTCTAAATCTTGCTGCAAAAAATTTTCTGCAAAAAGTCATACAGGGAAATTCATAAATTATCATTCTGCAGTAAATATGGATACATAAAATATTTGGTTTTATACGTTTTTCTATACAGGGTGGTCCAAAAAAAACTGCACAAAGTTAACGACACCATAATTTTGCAACCTTATGTCATAGAGTCATGTGGTTTTCAGCAAAATGTTACGAAAGAAATTCTTTACATGACTAAGGTCAGTATTTGAATACAGCAGTTAAATATTCTTTGTTATTGCTGCTGGCAAAAACGGTATTATCCTTAACACTGCAGTCCATAAAAATGTACCACTTTTATTTATTCAATAACTCCGTGAAACATTGGCCGATTTTAATAATTTTTGGCATGTGGCATTAGAAAGAAACTTAACGCAAATTCTGTAGTTTTGGCCACCTCGCACTAAGGTTGTTGCTACACTACCTTGTGAAATGCAGAAGTCTTAGTTTGGTCATTGACAACAATGAATCCATGCTGGGTAGTGCATGCGTCAGCTCAGAAAATTACTGAGATCACAAAATCATTGAAAATCTGTTGCTTCGTGTTTATTTTTAAATTCTAAGTCGACAAACTGAAATGATACGTCAACAGCGAGTGGGCTGCTTGAGTCATGCAGTTACTGAATGTGCTGTTGGCAAATGGTGTCAATGTCTACCGCTTGCATTTGTGCTGCAGAAGGACATTTTGAGCACATGCTGAAATGAAGATGATGTGATGTGACACGTGTGATTTTTTGAGTGATAATAATTGCTAATTGCGTTTGTCGCTATTCAGTTTATAATTTCTAAGACGACACATACGCTACCCGATAGGAATTCATTGTTGTCAATGGCCAAACTAAGACT
>Ga0209367_1009364_pt1 | contig 13298 bp, 6 predicted proteins | sample WorMetLIZISLAND2_FD_187412 | JGI IMG/M metagenome (GOLD analysis project Ga0209367, IMG submission 187412) | Marine gutless worms symbiont microbial communities from Max Planck institute for Marine Microbiology, Germany - Olavius geniculatus... ... | reverse complement strand
TCCCCCAAGAATGCGTAAAATCCAGCTAAGGGCCTGTGATCTCCCCCGGCGTGGTCTGGGGTGGAGAACCAACAGAAATCGAATTTGGTGCATCATGTCATTAAAATATGAGATCTGAGGCACGTTTCGCACTTTTTTTCTCCGAGAATCTCACTTCTACGGCTCAGTAGTTCTCACTAGTTCTCACGAAAAGTGTGAAACGTGCAAGTAAGAATTCTACGAGAATTCTAACAAAGAATTCTAAGCTAGCCAACACACAAGGAAGAGGGCGGAGCTAGCATAATGTAGCAAAGGAAAATCTTGCTCAGGATTTCTCAGAGAATCTCACAGAAGTAGAAAGTGCGAAAAGCGCCTCTAAGTTAGAATGTCTGAGATTCTCAGAGATTCTCAGAGAAAAAAAAGTGCGAAATGCGCCTCTGGTGGCAATAATTTCAATCACGTTCCTTAGAATCACCTGATCAAATTCAATATGTCCCCATGTGGCTTTATAGTACAAAATTTTCAGGGAATGTTCAGAAAGAATTTGGGACTCCATCAGCGTAAAAGCCACTGCCACTGGAGACGTGATTAAAATACATATTATGCGAACAAATAAATGACTGACATCTGTGTCGCTGGGTATGTGAGCTGTTGATGATGTCGTCCGTCGGCTCTGGTGCGAAGTTCCAGACATCCGTAGGAATGAATCTTGTACTGCCCACAGCGGAGTGCAGAGGCCGGGCGCTCGGACCAACCGTTGCGAGGAAGAAATTCATCACATCCGACAGGCAGAACATTGGCTCTTGCTGAAAACAAGACATACACACAGGCTAACTCAGCCTGACCGTCCCTCCGTGGCTAGTTGGTGGCGTAGCATAGTGGTTAGAACGTCGGTCCCGGCCGGCGGACTTTCCTTATCCTGCGCTAGACTGATGGATGGCTGCTTGACCACTTTGTGGGTATTTTTCTTATCCGGCGCTAGACGGATGGATGGCTGCTTAACCACTTTGTGGGTACGGCGTCTGCTATCAGTCAACCAACAAGGCCAACTCAGCCTGCCATCCCTCCGGGGTCGGTGAAATGAGTAGTAACCCGTTATATGGGTTACGGAAGGTGGGGACCTTTGTACAGCTGACTGGGCTGCCTGGCCGGCCGATGCGCCAGCCTGTGTTTGCAGGCTGCACGCGGCGGCTGTGCAATCGACGGCTCTGGTTAGTGACGAAAAGCGCATTAGAGGTGTACGTCGTACACGACGATGCGCTATACAAACTGACAACCTTTACCTTTACCTTTTAGGCCTCAAACACATAAGTCAACTCAGCCTGGCCATCCCTATGTGTGTGTGCATTACAGTGTGTATCCGATACGATATGATACGATATAGATTTTCGCTTAAAAACTGACATACAGTCGGTTTATTCTAGCACATAACCTTGAAAATAATGAAATGTTTTAGTGGACAAAATAAGAGAAACCGAAATAGAAGTACACTTCTGAAACATGTCAGACGGACACAACATCAACTCCTGCAAGAAAGCAGGGTTCCCACACTTTTACTGACAGAAAATTACCAGGACTTTCCAGAACCTTCCCGAAGACTGACAGCGGTTAAATAAAAAGACAAACTGTACTTACTGCACATACAGAAGTAATTCAATATTTCATCACTGTATTTCAATACCTGGTAAGTAAGTGCCATGCTATACTAGTGCTGCGCACTGTTTATTTTGAACCTCCCAAAATTAATCAGGTATCCAGGATTTTTGTTTTCCAAGACTTTCCAGAACCTCATGTTTTCCCTATAAAATCGTGAAAATTAAAGCATTGATTTCCAGGACATTCCAGAAACGCAGGTCTTGGAAAATCAATTTTGAAAATTCCAGGACTTTCTAGGAGGCGTGGGAACCCTGCGAAAACAACACACCCAGACCAACTCAGCCTGGCCAACCCTCTGCAGCTGCAGCATCACGTGATAGATGGTGTCTGGCTGATTCGCCCCCTCATCTTAAGACAATTCACCCCTGTTGTGTAATTGGTGCTATTTTTTGTTCGAAAATGCAATATTTGCGGCTAAAATTTGGTTTTGAAAAAAATACAGAATTGAAATTAAATCTGAAATTTAAAGATCTGTGTCGGAATTAGGCTATATCAGAAATTTGCAGATGTGTTTGCCCGAAAATTGTAGCTATTTTTACCCCATGCCATAGAGCCTGAGATGACTGACTTATTTTCCTGCTGCGATCACTTATTATGCTTAATCTTTTATGATGTTATCATTAATTTAAATGACTAGGACTACTAATCACTTGCATAAGTGACGATTCGCTGTATTTGTTGTTTTAATTTCTATAAACCAAAAAAAACAAAATATATTATAAACCAAACTAAAAATTTGGGGCAAAGCCTAACGTGAGTCCGCCCGGCGCCCTAAGTCCAATTGGGGAGAAAATAGGGGGGCGGGTAAAATTTCCCCGACATCAAAGTCACGTGGCCCGAACTCAAATGCATTGGCATACGCCGAACGCGCACTGTCGACTTAGGGTAGGTCAACATAAGCGCTTATAACTTTGTTCGTAGTGGACCGAATTTCACCAAATTTTTTTTGTTCAACGCACAAAAAATCGTTTTCGTCAACGCTATTTACATATTGTCGCTATCTTCATCGGTTCCAGAGATGTTTGCGCTCAAACTCGAAAGTTGTCGTGAATCGCACCGATTTTTGCACGTTTTTTGCCCTCCCAAATTTTAAGGGGGGCGGTGCCCCCAAAAGTTGTACTTGCATTAACACCCCCACCTAGAGACACGTCAAGTGCCAACGTTTCGTCGGGCTACACCCCTAACTCCGAAGTTATAAGCGCTCCTTTATTGCATTTTAAGCCAATTTTTGACCCCCATTTGAAAAAAAAATTGTAAGGGGGCCCCCGTCCCCGGTGGGGGGTGCACTAAGACTTGGTCATTCTCTAGCGCACGTAAAAATTTGGGGGCGCAGCACCCCCTATAGGCCGAAATATGGTCTTCCCAAAAATGCGCTTAGGGTATGTCAACATGAGCGCCTATAACTTTGTTCATAGTGGACGGAATTCGACAAATTTTTTTTTGTTAAACGCCAAAAGGAACGTTCTCGTCAACGCCGTTTAGATTTTGTCGCTATCTTCATCAGTTCCAGAAATATTTGCGTTCAAACTCAAAAGTTGTAGTAAAACGTACTAAATTTTGGACGTTTTTTGCCCTCCCAAATTTTAAGGGGGGCGGTACCCCCAAATGTTGTACGTGCGTTAACACCCCAACCTAGGGACACGTCAAGTGCCAAAGTTTCGTCGGGCTACACTTCCTAACTCCGAAGTTATAAGCGCTCATTTTTTGCATTTTAAGCCAATTTTTGACCCCCCTTTGAAAAAAGTTGTAAGGAGGTCCCCGTCCGCGGTGGGGGGTGCGCTAGTAAGACTTGGTCATTCTCTAGCGCATGTAAAAATTTGGGGGCGCAGCACCCCCTAGGGGCCGAATTATGGTCTTCCAAACAATGCGCTTTAGGTGGGTACGATTTCACATCTAAATCTCCAAGGTTACTGGACCAAACTTCACCAGACTTGTTTCGCCTAACGCAGGAGGAATCGCGGTAGACAGAATGACTATCCGTTTTTTAATACCTTCATCCGTTTCGGAGATATTCGCCGCCGAACTTCAAAGTCGTCCGAAATCGGGCCAAATTTTGCATATTTTTGGCCCCTTAAATTTTTTTGGGGTGTGCCCCCCACAATTTTGGACCAGCATTATAAAATAGGGTTTATTACTGACCATCGTACAAAATTTCACGCCGGTCGGCCCACGAATCTCGGAGATCTCACGAATGGAGAAAAAATAAAACATCTGGGCTAAAACTTAAGTCCGCTCCGCAAGCTATCACTTCCGGGCGGACTAAAAAAACAAAATACTAGTCTACACCAAACCAATGTTATTCAACGGGGCGAATCAGCCACGAAGCGAACAAGCCAAAAGGCGAAAGAGCCAGGGGGCGAATCAGCCAGGGGGCGAAACGGCAAAGGAGCGAAAAAGCCATAATTCTGACAGACAGAACAATGGCTCTTGCTAAACACAAGGTTCCACACACACATGGGTCAACTCAGCCTCAGTGGCTAGGCCTTCACATGAGATAAAAAAAACGGTGCTTCTTGCTAAACACAACATAGACAGACAAACGACTCATCTCCCTGTGGTTACTACTACTGGCAATGCCTCGTGACCACCAAAAAATGACAATTTCTGGCTCGGGTTAACCTTACAGGTAGGGCACGTTAACCTTCATGGATACCGGTAGCTGAGCGGTAGCAGAATTGTTGATGGAAATGATGATAACGATTTACATAATCCTAGCTGGTGTTGGTTTGATACAATATAGCAGTGTGACAGACGGACATGCGGACGAACGGACGCCTTTGCCATAGCTAAGAGAGCATCTGCATAGCAAGCTACGCTGGCGCCCTGCAGAATTACTAATAATGCTTACCCGGTTGTCAACATCAATTCTGAAGCCATGAGATCCACGTATAACAGCAAAGTGACTCAGGCGACATCCGCTACAAAACCAACACCCCCAGACACACACACTAGCTTAATGAGTGAGTCATCATCATCATCATTTCTGGCAAGCACCACTAAGAGTGCGTAGCGCCGAACGTAGATATCAATCTCCAGAGTGGACGGTTCTGAGCCAAGTCAACTGCGTCGTCGATATTGAGGTCGCTGGATTTCAGATCCTGCTGAATGATTTACATCCATGTAATACGAGGACGTCCCAGTGGTCTCGTCCAGTTTCCTGCGGGGGAAGCTGTTAAGATCTGTTTTGCATCTGTTTCATCAGGCATTCGTGCAATGTGTCCGAACAGGGACAGGCGCCTTGACTGGACTATGGCTGAGAGATGGGGTACGAAAGTGAGTGAGTAAACAACATAAAAGTAATTAATTACTCGAGTTACACAGCATGTTAATTCAGGGTGTCTACAAATCCAGCCCAACAAATTTCTAAAAGATTTCCGGGACACATTTAACAAACTTCCAGTAGACTTTTTACATTAATCGAGCCTCTTAAGCATTACAATTACATGTATAAAGAAATGACAAGCCGCAATATATTAAAGCATATACGAGTATGAATTTTGAAATGTCTGCAGTTCCTTAACTACCCCAGTTCAATACAATGTAATAAACTATCACACAAACTAATCGACTAGCACTAGCACTGAACACTAATTCCTCAGGGCATTCTGAGCCTGATATATGAAAATTACACGGCAAGTTATAAAAGTTTTCCAGGAGCACCAATAAAATTCCAGGAGATTTCCAGTATTTCCATGAGTTGTAGACATGACTTTAGACAGTTTTAAAGAAGTTGCCTATAGCTCCTAACGGTACCCCGGGATCCACGGAGCATCACCTGCCGTATGAGATCACCCAGTGTTACCTGCCAAGTGCCCCGCCTCAACGCCAACCAGACAGACTGGTACTTGATTTAACCTATCCCGAAGGGATGGAAGGCTGAGTTGACCTTGACGTTGGTTATATACTGAGATGGTTTACCTGTCAGCAGACAGCCACCCATCCAAGCAGTAACAACTTCATAGCGACTCGACAAAGAGTTGAACCCGTGACCTTATAATGGTGAGTCCAACGTGCTATCTACATGTCGTTCACTTCACATGTAACCCATGCGTGCGAACGGCCGCCATTGGAATACACGCAAACTTATGTTTACCAAAACATGTATACAAAATCCCGAGCTCTTACTCGTGCAAAGGAAAGGTAAAAGTCGTCAATCTGTATAGCGCATCGTCGCGAGCAAGCGCACGCCTCTAATGCGCTTTCGTCACTAACCAGAGCCGCCTGCCGCGCGGCCACTGTGTGCAGCCTGCAGACACAGGCTGGCGCAGCAGCCGGCTAGGTAACCCCAGTCAGCTGTACCAAGGTCCCCACCTTCCGTAACCCATGTAAATGAGTTACTACTCATTTTACCGTCCCACGGAGGGTAGAAGGCTGAGTCGACCTAGCTGGTAGGCTTCGCATCGAGATGGTTTACCTGCCCGCAGGCAGTCACCCATCGCAGTACTAACCGGGCCCGGCATAGAGTAACTTCGTTTCAGCCGAAACGCGTTACCAACTACGCCACGCCACCAACCTGTGTCTGTGTAAACACAGCCTTATTAGTACTGTTAATACACTGTGTTAAAGTGAGACCTAATCACAGTTTCGTTTATGTCTCCGTGGAAAATGTTTAGATTTCCGCAAAATCTTCGGGAAACGTTTAGTAAGATGGAATACTTGATTCCTCCGGAAATTCTGTGGATATCTATAACATTTTTCATGGAGATAAAAAAGAAAACATGAGAGGGCGTTTTTTTCTGAACAGTGTACAACGACAACAAGAAGTCTACGTCTAACTCTACCCTCCGGTGTCACTGCGCATTGATATGACATATCTGTCGGAGTGGCTGCTGGCTGCACGGCTTGAAGTGCTCGGACGCATCAGCACGTTGCCAAGACGATGTGATTTCGTCAGAATTGACTCTGCCTCCGGTCGAGAACACTCCACAAACCACCTGTCAGGAACAACATAGGCCAAAGGTCATGCCAAGGTTATAGGTCTTTTTTGCAAATCCAGGATCACAGGATTGGTGGCGTCTCAATCCTGGGAATTTGGGATTACAAAAATTAGTTAAAACTGATTTTTCGCATGTTAAATGATACAAATAAAAATTTTAGCCGTCAGACGGATAAAATATTTATGTGCGCTAGGGTCTTACTCTTTGTTGTGCACTGTAATTTTGTATTTTGGCAGTCACTGTCACTTTCTACAGTTCAAATATACCTTTTATGTGGGCATATATTACATCTGATGCATGAAATAAGTCCACTGGGGATACCAATACAAAGACCAATCTGTAAGCGTAATTCCGAAACAGGATCCCGGGATTACAAATTTCCCAATCCCGGGATTGCAATCACTACAAACCACCTGTTAGAAACACTGGCTAACAGACACCCGGCAACAGGCATGCTAGTCCTTAACTTTAAGACCAGGCTTTCTGGCCTTCCCAAACTCTTGGCCAAAATCGTGGCGGACTAGCGTGAAGTCAACCTACGAAAATGCACCTTTTATTTCCGTTCAGTGAATATTTCAGGATCGTCTTCTCTTACTTATTACAATGGTTAAATAGCCACTTGTCATAGGCATCAGCCTAATTCCCAACTAAAGCTTGTTCTTTCTTACTGCCCATCAAAGAGACTAAATGGCAGCATTGTTTTCACCGCAGTCGCATCAATGCAATAACAGTCATGAACCCCTGCATTTAGCTTGACAAAATTTTGCACAAACATGTACCATGACAACCTGTAGAACACGATTAAAAATGGAGGTCATGTGTCAAAGGTCACATGGAGTTTGTGCATTTTTTGCATGCGAGATACAGCAGCTAACCATGGGCAGTACTTAGACTTGAGCAAAGCTTGATGGTCGTGTTGTTAGTGTGGCCAGAAAACCTGCTACAGGCCTATGAAAATGTCAATTGTCCCCTGCTTGCAATTATACCAGACCGCACTGAATGCAAGGTAAAAGCACACGTAGAATATTAAGTCAAAGTGGCCACAGTTTCTTCAAAGTCCTTGAAAAACTATTAATTCTGTAGCTGCCTCAGGGTAATTGCTGGAAGTTGGACCTTCAGACATAGGCGGTACCATCGAATTTCCCTAGCAACAGCTGAGCTTCTTGTTCTGTGATACCAAAAACAGTAAATAATCTACAGCAACATCATGTGGTAAAACATTGCTGAAAAAAATACTTGCTAGTCCTCAACAAATCCTATGGTTTTTTCTCCTCCAAACTGTGGCCACCCTGGTAAGTAAATTTATTTACAGAAAACAGAAAACACTAACGCGGGTGGCACTAGGTTCCTCTCTGGCTCGAGATAGAAAGGGTGAACCTGAAAACCAGCAAAGTCAAACTAAGTCGACTTCAACTGATCTGTGACAATTGCAGCCACAGATGTTATTGCTGTTAAAAAACAACTGCACAATACAAGTCTACACTATACGTAAAAATGAAAAACAGCGACAATAAAACAAGAGTGCAAAATGCTACAACAAAACTGTAAAACAAGAAGCCCAGCTGGCGCTAGGATAACTGACCATACTAGTTGTCAGTGACCTTCAAGGTCATCCAAGGATGATGATCTTCATGACATTTGAATGCCAATATGTGTCTTCCTGTCAATGATCAATAGCAACCTATGCCCTATTTTGCACCGTTTAGCCACAATACATGCGTGACAGACAAACAACAGACGGACGGACGGACGACTACAACGACAATAACTCGACCGTTACTGAAGTATGGTTGGCTAAAAATACTACTTTACTGTCTACAGTACAACGACAATTGATATTAAGGGCTTTTTGCATAATCACCGTCAAAACAGGAATGATGTCGGTAGGCCATATACAGGGTGTGGCAAAAAAAAGTAGCCCCCTAAAGTTATTCACCGTTTTTTCAGCAACAGTTTGAAATTTTAACATGGAATTTTACAGGTTCATTTACAGAAACGTTCTGCATCTAACTGCTAAGTGAAATATGATTCTGTTGAAAAACGACGAAATTATAGACTTCTGAACATGACCGCCTACCGATTTTTCAGCATTAAAAATGTTTAAGCTAAAAATGCTATTTAATTTTCAAAAACCGGTGACCACGTTACTGCCGATAACGTCACAGTGACGCTTTGACAAACAGTAATTTATTTTGTTTATAAATTATCACCAAATTATCGTTCTTTTAAAGCAATCGCCGGCTGCCCACCGGATTCATCTTCCAGCAGGACGGCATGCCAGCACACACAGCGCACAGAACTGGCTGTGGACCAACTGTCCAGATTTCATCACAAAAACCAATGGCCACAAAATTCGCCAAATACAAACCCAGTGGACTATCACGTGTGGTGTGCAATGTTGGAGGCTTACCGCAAGCTTGAAACAAAGCCAAAAACAATCGCAAAACTCAAGGAATCGCTTCAGGTTATCTGAGGCAACCTATCACAAGGACCGATCGACAAGACTGTGAAAGACTTCTCAAATTAAGTGACTGAAGGCTTGTGTTAAAGCTTGGAGCTGTTGGTGGACACTTCGAACATTCACAGTGACAATGGAAATCTGGCATCTGATCATTAGTTAACTGTGTTGTTTGACTTGTTTCAGCGATGTTATTGAACTGATGTTGTAGCTTGAACATTTTTTAACTCTGAAAAATCAGTAGGCGGTCATGTTGAAGTCTATAACTTCATCATTTTTCAATGGAATCAAATTTTACTTGGCATTTAGCCATAGAACAATTCCAGAAATAAATCTGTAAAATTTCAAATTAAAATGCTAAACAGTTGCTGAGAAAACAGCGAAAAACTTTAGGGGGCTACTTTTTTGCCGCACTCTGTATATTCTCGCTTTAAGACTAGGTCCAACGCCAAATTGTATCCGTCCAATCTCAAAGTGAAAAAGCTAACAGACAGTTTTTCACATCCATGTCTCAGCATTCTTCGTGTATTTACTCCTTTCTCCCAACACCCAGGTATCTGCTGTTGCACCCCATCCCCCCTGTGCCTTCAAAATGTTGAGACATTCTTTTCACTTGACGAATCGACAAAACACAGCTGGTTGCATTGCACACAAATAACGGAAAACAATGTTGTCACGAAATGAGTTTTAAAGCTGAAATATGTTCTAATGCCTTTGCGGCCAGGACTCCGCTCCGGACCACGCTGGAGGAGGTTACAGTGCTTCTCCACGCCACCTAACTGAATTTGAGAAACGAAAAAAGTGGGAAAAAGGGGATGACAACTTAAGATTGGCCTCAGATTCAGTGAGTTTCTCGCTGACATTGTGTGCTTTATAAATTAAATTTACTTACTTACTTACTTACTTAGAAAAGAAAAACAATGAAAGAGAGGGAGAGTGGCAGGAAACATCAACCTTCCTCCCCAGGCCACGGTCTTCTAGCATAACGACCAATTCACACCTTCGACTCCCAACGTGACTCAACTCTTGAGTTGCATCGTAGGTGTGAACTGGCCGTAAGAAATCTCACGTCATTGTTGATGCCGCGGTCGCAGTGCATTCGTCTGTGTATGAAAGCGTCCAGTCTGTTGTCAGCATCGGACTGAGCCGGTTGAACCATACGACCAGAACCGACTTGCGAGGAGTGAAAACACTGGCTGAGAGGTACACGTTGTCTACCGGACCGAACAGCATCAGATGCCAGGTGACCTACCACTGGTGCACCATGGCTTAGACTGCGTGCAGTCGCTCTACTCGTCCATATCGAGCCACCTCCGACAGGCTACAGTCAACACGTAAAGGTAAAGGTAAAGGTTGTCAATTTGTATAGCGCATTGTCCCAAACATGCGCACGCTTCTAATGCGCTTTCGTCACTAACCAGAGCCGCGTGCCGAACAGCCACCGTGTGCAGCCTGCAGACACAGGCTGGCGCAGCGGCCGGCTAGGCAACCCCAGTCAGCTGTACCAAGATCCCCACCTTCCGTAACTCATGTGAATGAGTTACTACTCATTTTACCGTCCCACAGAGGGCAGAAGGCTGAGTCGACCTACGATCGTATACATACGTACGTACACAGGGTTCATAGCATGCTCAAAGCACAAATTCAGGCAATTTCAATCCTTTCTCAAGCATGCTACGAATACGAACCCCGATACATGCACAGATACCAGGTATGGGGTCCTAAAGCACTGTCTCCACCTTGATGACAAAATATTGTGGCTTTGGACTTAGCATCAAAGAGGTCTGTCGAGGCTCCTGCCTGTAGTCTTGAAGGAAATAACGTTAACGAAAATTATTTCAGCCATTTATTTTATAAACTGAGAAACTTACAAAAGTGAATTCATATTCGGCAATTTTTGTCATATTTTATGAACTAAGAAATTCACAAAAATGCTTTAAATTACTCTCAAGACTGCCTTCTAGTTCATGATGCTATCATGACAGCATCTTAAACTACAATGTGAGGCAAAAAAACACCCAGATTTTTTTCATCATAACTTGAAGAAAAGTGATCCAATTTTAATAGGTTTTGGTACGAATATTCCTGATACAACTGGTCATCAAATGACTGTTTAGTTTCCCACCTCACCCACTGTCTGTTTCTGCACTATCTGGAGAAACAAAACGAACAAAATATTGCATTTTTAACCACTAGTATTATTGCTTAATCAAAAAAACACACAAAACACACATTTTGTCCATATTGTTTATCATTTTAGCTGATAGTTTATCTAATTGTCCATTTTCAACTGCCAACAAAAACGTTTAAAATGTTGGCGCACGAACATGGGCTTGGCTAAGAGACACTTTCTCCATTCGTTGATAGCAGTGTCGATAACTTTCTGCTCCAAACCAATCCAGACTTCGCCAGTTGCTTCTTGAATTCATCAATACTCCTGAATGTTATGCCTATTTAATAGACCTGCTGCTGCATAACAGTCAAACCTTTAATTGATTGGCTGTTGGTGGCCACATATCCGGAAAGATAAAATTTTATAAAGTTTTTTGTTCAGTTTAATGCGCATTTTGTTTGTTCTGTTTTTACCAGGTAGTGCAGAATCAGATGTTGGGTGAGGTGGGAAACTATACAGCCATTTGATGGCCAGTTGTGTCATGAATAGGTGTACCAAAAATTATTGACATTGGTTAACCCTTTTTCAAGTTATGGTTAAAAAATTTTGGTGTGTTTTTTTTATGTCTCACAGTGTAAAATTTGGCCATGAGCCTATCGTGCTATAGCCGCCTGATAGAAGAAGCAATAAACAGCGTAGTACCGGGGAGATGGGAGAGTTGGTCTGAAGAATCTTATAGTTGAGGTCCGACTTCCTTCTCATCAGCTGACCCACAGCACTCTCATTGGGTCCGGAGAATACATCACTACAATCACACCAACATCCATCATGTTGAACCGTGGTTGGAAAAACCAGGGTCTTTCGGGAAAAAAGTTTTCAGGTTTTTTAAAGATTTTTTAGGCTGGCCATATGTTAGTAACAGAAAGCGTTGTGTTTTTGCTTTATTTTTTCAAGTTTCTTTTTTTATTATCCACCGCTCCGCCATAACCAAAGAGTGGACCACGACCGAAATTAAAGAGAAGGTCAAGAATTACCCTTGCCTGGAAGAAATTAGGACCAAGTTTCAGCAAGATCTATTGATAGGTTTTGAAGGAAGAGGCATTTTAGCACATATGCGCCCTGATTCTTTATGAGACTTTGGCGCTTTATAAATCATTTGCTTACTTACTCACTTACTTCGACAATATGATGAATCAGCAGCCGTGGTCCACGACTCCCTGAAATGGACTTAAGTGCAAAGCGACCTCACGCTAGTCTCTGCCCCAAATTTCCAGTTTAAAGTTCTAGCGTATTAAGACCAAAAATTACAACCCAACAGAAGCCCAAAAATGTAGATTCTAAGAGTTTTTGTAGTTTCTTAAAAATTTTCAAACTAATTTTCCAGCCCTGCATAACACCAGCACTTGATGTTAAAAGTCAAGGCTGACTACATGCAAAAACTACAAAGTTACAATAACTGCAACTGCAACTGCTGGTGTTTCTACTAGCTGCTGCTGCTGCTGCTACAATAACTACATCAACATCTATAACAACTGGAACTACAAGTACCACTGCTATTACAACTACAACAACAACTTCAACTACCACTATAATAACTACAACAACTACTACTACTACTACCATAACTACATCAACTAGGTCGACTCAGCCTTCTACCCTCTGTGGGATGGTAAAATGAGCAGTAACTCATTTACATGGGTTACGGAAGGTGGAGGCCTTAGTACAGCTGACTGGGGCTGCCTAACCGGCCGCTGCATTAGCCTGTGTCAGCAGGCTGCACGTGGTGGCCGTGCGGTTGGCGGCTCGGGTTAGTGACGGAAAGGGCATTAGAGGCGTTGTACGCGAGATGCGCTGTACAAATCGACACCTTTACCTTTTTTTATCAACCAAAACTACAACAACAAAAGCAACAACAACAACAACGTTATGTACATCAGTCATATGATACAGAAAGAGCAAACCTATCAGGCTCAGAATCAGCTTCGCCCTCATCTGGAACTGGTTCGACGTCCACAGCATCTGAAGCAATTTCCTCCTGTTCTGAATCACAGCACTCATCGATGTGGGCGTATACTGCAGTACTGGCCGATTCCTGCGCTGCACCACTGTCTGAGGCGGTGGCACTTTGCTGAGGGGTGTCAAATGAGGGTAGGGG
>Ga0209367_1009360_pt1 | contig 13307 bp, 15 predicted proteins | sample WorMetLIZISLAND2_FD_187412 | JGI IMG/M metagenome (GOLD analysis project Ga0209367, IMG submission 187412) | Marine gutless worms symbiont microbial communities from Max Planck institute for Marine Microbiology, Germany - Olavius geniculatus... ... | reverse complement strand
GGTCAAAATTAGCGATTTTCGGCCAGTAACTCGCCCCATCTCAGTAACGGTGCAAGATGAGGCCTAGGTTACTATTAATCACTAATAGGAAATCATATACTGGCTGTCGATTGGCGCCGAATTCAATGACCTTGGATGACCTTGAACACCAAAATAGGGGGTTTTACAGATTTTTTTCACGATATTGGGTTGCTCAAGTCTATATCATTCACAAGGAGGCGCCACCGTCGCCAACGCCACACGCGCCTATGGCCGATGTGTATTATGGTCCCGATGGGCCGAGTCCCAAGTGATATGCGATTTTCGAAACTATAACTACTGAACTGGAAATGCTATAGGCTTTCGCGCGTCTCGTGAGCTTTGCTCAAATTTCTTGTTTTACATAAATATTTGCAGTTTTATTGCCGTTGGAATTAATCTGGAGTTGAAGAAAATCTGGCAGTAGAATAACCACTACAACTATTACCACAACTACTGCTACTCTTATTTTTACTTCGACTATAAGTAACCCTTACTTTACTATTACCATACTCTACCCCTACCATAACTTACCTTACCCCTATTGCTACCATAACTCTATGCCTACACTACCACTATCCTACCCCTGTCTCTACTACTACTACTACTACTACTGTGACGGAAGTCACATTTTTGACACACCACAATAATAATTCAAATTGACCCAACTCTAGCACCAACATATATCTGCTGGCGTCATCATGGATACTATTAACTTCCGCTAAATTTAACGACTCAAAATCCGTCTGTTTTGTCTCCAAACTTTATTTTTTTGCCAGTATTTTATTTATTTTATTGTGCGTAAAGTAAATTTAAAATTGGTTTTTATCTTGGAATATGGGCTACTTCGCTTAGTTCTGTTGGTTTACTGTCAATTTACGTTTAAAGCAGACGGGTGTCCTATCTCACTTTAAGCAGCTCTCGAATTACAAGATTCTGTCGTTAACTTTCATAATATCGTACTAATCTGATGTTTGATTTGTTAATTATAGCAATGTTAGAAAATGTAGAAATGTTTTTTGTTGGTAAATAATAACGATTTTTCGTCTATTTAACGTATGATTTTTGCGGGGGTGTGTATGCACGCTTTCAAATAATTGCGCACGCGCACTGCCCATACCAAAATAAACCGACCTTGAAAACACCCCATCTCACGCAAAGATCTTCAATATACCTCTTACGTAAGCCGAGTTCTAACCCGTTATGTCCCAAATTTCGTTGCCATGGCAACGAGGGTCGCTCAGGGAAAAAATCACTTGGCAACATTCAATGGCCCATCCCCGAAACCCCCCTATAGACACAAAAATTTCGCAGATATCTCTTACATACACTAAGCCAAGTTATAGCCAATAATTTGTCTTAAATTTCGTTGTCATGGCAACAGAGGCCACCAGGGGAGAAATTTAAATATGACAGCATCGGACAGCCCGGATAGGGGGTAGGTGCAAACAGCGCGCAATTATCTTTTACTAGGGCTCTGTTATAGTCAATTTTGTCCCAAAATTCGTTGCAATGGAAACTGGGGTCGGCAGGGGAGAAATTTAAATGACACCTTCGGATAGCCCGATGCCAAAATAGGGGGTAGGTGCAAACAGCGCGCAATTATCTTTTAAGAGGGCTAAGTTATTGCCCATTTTGTCCCAAATTTTGTTGCCATGGCAACGGGGGTCAATCAGGGGTAAATATAAATGACACTGTTAAATTGGCCGACCCCGAAAACCATACCCTAGAACCAAAAATTACGACTCTATCTTATACATAGAGGGAGTTATGATGGTTTAAAGCATTGTCTAATTTTCTTCATAGGCGCCATTGTAATTTTTCATATTTTTTTATGAAAAAAAGGTTAAAATGTTGAACTTATTTTGTAACCCCCAAAAGCACTTTCTTGCGCTATACCGCGTCATATGAGCCATTGTGCGTTAAAATCAATTAAGTCGTTTTTCCTGTAGAAGACGGCAAGAAAAAGGAAAGGAAAGGAAAGGGAAGGGAAGGTACAAAATGTCACGCAAGCGTTATATTTCACCTATTCGTGGGAAACTCCCTGTGAAAAAAAATTTACCGAATTTTGCATGTTGGGATATATGCCGAACGTACGCAAAATTTTATGTAAACGAATTAAGGGGTTTAGTATATACGGGGGGTCAAATATTGTTTTCTTCCAGTGAAATGGCTGGTCACCCTAACTGCATCAAACGTCAAACGTCAAAGCGTCCGATCGTAGCATTAACCTCAAAGTTAAATTATTATTTTAAGGACCGGCGGTAGATAGTTATAGTGACAAAATGCAGTTTCTTCAAGGTGTGAAATTTCGTGGCAGCTACTTATCAAAAACGTAAAACAGTAACAAAAGCTGTGTGTTTTTCACTTGCACGAGTATAAAACGCGTTTATATTATGCAAGTGTAACTCGCATATTAAAGGTGAAAGTTTTTTCGCAATATCGGGAAGGTAGGAAATTTCTGTCACCGTGGCGCCCTCTGCCGAATGCGGCGACAACGACTCAGCGGTACTAGTCAGTACAGTGAAGTCTTCCATCATTTGGAGTCCGACTAAAAAGCGTAATCTACGTAAAACGTTGACAAAATAAAAAAAAACGTTTAAAATGTAACAAGAATTTAGAAAAGGTAAAATAAAACGCTTATTGCATGTGTCGTACGAAACATGCCTATGTTTTACGGTTTTACCGGCTGTGGCGATGTGCTGCTGCAGCCGAACCCGACTCGCCGCGTAATGCAAAGATCAGTGATGTGACACGCAACTCGGTCAAGATCTCGTGGTCTGAACCCATGTCCGACGGAGGCTCCGCCCTGGTCGGCTACGTGATAGAAGCTCGCACCGCCTACAACCCTCGCTGGATGAAGGTCACCCGTACACCCGTCAAGGTAACTTAATAGAACACGTTTATTCGTCCATAGGTCTGTCTATTATGGATAATAAGAAAGAAAGACAATGCGACAGACAGACAGACGCATATATAGGCAATAGAACATGAACGATAAATAGGCAAGCATATTTGCAAATCCTGTATTTTGCAAATGGATCGCAGTGTGCACATCCCCCTGGTTTTGTGATAAATTAATTACCTCCGCCATTATTTGCCGGTTTTTGTTTGTTTGTTTGTTTGTCTGTGAGTCAGCAAGATAACTCGAAAAGTTATGGACGGATCTTTCTGAAATTTTGAAGGTATGTCGGGCATGGCATAAGCAACAAGTGGTTCAATTTTGGGCGTGATCCGGCAGGAATCCTGGATTCTGGATCACTTTGAAATTTTTGTTACCATTGCGTTAAAGTTGGCATAAGGGAACCGCTGCAAAACCGAAGATGGTGACGCCACCTGGCGAATAACATTGCCTTGGCGGAGGTACCTGCGGGCTATGACTGCTTTCTAGTCTTTTATTTTTTTCTAGATATTACACGGGTTTTGTTTATTTTTTCTCAACGATCCAAAAATGTGGAAATCGGTTAGCAGTTGATAAAGTTATCAGGAAAAATTATGTAATGTTTTGTTTTCTATGACCTGTGGTGTATGTATTTTGATTTGATTCGATGTAAAGGGGACGGAGTTTACGTACACAGAGCCGTTGGAAGGCGATGAATACGAGTTCCGAGTCGTAGCTGTGAATGAGGCCGGATACAGCAAACCTTCCAATACGACGCCGCTCACCAGAATCAAGGATCCATTCGGTCTGTTTCGTTTTTTGAAACAAAGTTTTAAAGCGGCTTTCAGTGGTGTAACGGCTGGACTTGCGATCGCGAGTCGTTGGTTCAACTCCCGGTCGATTCGCTCACAAGTTAGAAAAGTAAAGAGTCGTGCGTAGCCCTCCTAATGGAAAACCCTACACATATCTGCGGAGCGTCACCCGCCATATAGGATCACAAAGCGAACACGTTCCGTCTTGACCCTAAACCCCAAACAGGCCAGTACTCTCGTAGAAGGACTTTACTAAATCCCTTCCTTTCTACGTAATGCTAAGTGGGAATTTGAACACTTTTATTAATGCCTTACTTACAAGTTGCAACACGGTCGATCTACACTGTATATTATTGCGAGTGCAGCAGAGCATAATGCACAGTAGGCCGTGTTGCAGCGTACTTCTTTCGTGGCCGTGATCGATGGCGTGTTCTGCCTGGACGCACGTGTGATACGCAAACGCCAGACGCTATCAGTCGCCACTCTTGAGTGGTGTGAGATTATGGGCACTTACACATAACACTCCAGACACTGCACTAGGAGAACCAAGTAGGTCATGAAATAATGTGTTTCTGCTGCAGACAAGCCGGGCGCGCCAGGCCTGCCGGACATCATATCAATGCAGAAGGGCTCGGCCACTTTACGTTGGACCAGGCCGCAGACGGACGGTGGAACTCCCGTCACGACGTTCCGCGTGGAACGCCGCACACTGGGCGCATACCGCTGGGACCTGGTCAACCCCACCGAGCGTATCACCGAGACCTCGTATACAGTGACCGGACTGCAGCCGGACACCGACTACGAGTTCAGAATACTGGCCGAGAACAAGGTCGGCGTCAGCGCGCCGTCACCGACGTCGAGATCCGCTAAATACGGTCAGTGTTAGCCAGTGCAATCTTTAGACTGGAATTAGTGGGTGGGCGATCCCTATTGTCGGATCCCCGAGCTCCCGCACGTGTAGGAATAGACACGATTCATACAAGATACAGTTTAAGCATTTATTTACAGCAAACATTAATCCAGACGACCCCGTATTGTCCCTTATCGACCGCTCAGCACGGCAGCTCGTCACAGTCTGACGGGCCGCAGCTCGGTAGCCCGCCTCTACCGTCCGTATATCATCACGTGATCCCCCGCCAGCCCGGAGCCCGGACCAGGTCACTGACACCTATTCTCCTTCCCCTTTTTGTCCTTTTCCCCATCCCATCTCTTCATTTTTCTTTTCATACCCTTTTCCTCTTAACGCCACGCTAAAGTTAATTCGTCCTTCATCATCATCATCATCATCCTTCCGGCTTCCCTGTTCTCCTTTGAAGTGGGGGCAGCGGTGTTATCCCCGAGGAAATTTTCGAAATTCTACATTGCTGCCGGTGAGTTTGTTGGGTATCGTATTCGTATTAAAATACCATTGCAACAAGATTGTTGATGATGGATATGAAATAACTTGAATCTACTGGAGCGTAGGTAACCAGACCTACTGGTCATAGAATAAGAAAAGTAATGAATTAATCCATTTGAGCAAAATGTCTGGAGTGGAAGGGCGTTTTGCCCAAGTGGGCGGGCTTTTGCCCACCTGGTATATGTACAAAATTGCTCTGGCACTGTTACCGGCGGTGACTGGTCATAGTCCACAAGTCGACAAGTCCGACTTCGGTCAAGTTCCTTTCCACCTCAGACAGGAGCCGCCATAGCGCCTAGGTCCGGCCAATGTTTCACGGAGTTATTCGAAAATTAAAAGTAGCACACGTTTTTGAGACGCAGTGTAGTGCTGTCAAATTGGTGAATTAATTAGCGCGTTAACGCGCGATAAAAGTAATTATTTTCGTGCATTAACGTGACTTAAAACAATTGATCCGTCACTTGGCAGCTCTAATATTTATCCCTATTGCCAATCTTATTACTTCATCCTCAGACTGTTTGGACTAATGTCTTTTCAGACTAGAGAACTGTCCCCAGATACACCCTTGTTCGTAGCATCGTATCCGCCGTACCAAATTTGGCATTTTTAAAAAGCCTTTGTCAGTAATGATTTTGGCTTTGCAGTTTGGTTTTTTCTGGCGTTATTTTGGGTATTTGGCATTCAAGTTTATACTGTAGTCACTAGTTTGGCATTGACAATAAAATTTTGCATTGATTTCTGTTAAATTCGTCGTGAAATGCGAATAATTATCGTGAAACTGTGCTATGTTATTCAGTGGAACCGGTGCAATTCACTCGTCCGCTGTCCGACATAAGGGTGTCTCGTCTCGGCGAGCCTGCGACGTTCGAGTGCGAGATTACGAAGCCAGACGCCCGGGCCCAGTGGCTCAAAGATGGGTTCGATCTTCAGCACGGACCCAAGTACGACATCGGCGTGACCGGACGCAGCTACCGACTTACCGTACGAGACGTGGACGACCGAGACGCTGGAGACTATGCCATCGTTGTCAAGGGACATCGGTCCGAGGCCAGGCTGGACGTCGAGGCACGGCCAGAGTTTAAGGTAGGTGGTGTACACAGTAGATAATGTGGTAAATAAGTAAATAAGTAAGTGAATAAATGGGCTCTGAGGTCATTCTCGACGTTGAGGCACGACCTCAGTTCAAGGTGTGTGTAGTCTAAAAGCTAAAGGTTGTCTGCAGTTCTCTATGGCAAGCCATTTCAAAGTTACGGAGCGTCACTTGCCATATGTTGTCACACAGGTGAACGTGTTTCGCCTTAATCTTAGCAGTGTGATATCTAGCACCTACAGTGTACCTGACCTGAGATACATCTTCGTGCAAAATTTCATCAAGTTAATTATAGCACTTCATGAGTTATCGTGTTGACAGAAAACAAGAAATTTAAGCTAATGCTCACGAGACGCGCGAAAGCCTATAGCAGTTCCGGTTCAGTAGTTTAGCTGAAAATTGGGGTGTTCACGTTAGGTTAATATACAAATACCAAATTCTCTATCTGGATCACATAACGATAGTAGCGTGGCGTCACCTTGTGAATGATATAGATTTGTGTCGCAGCCTGAAATCGCCAAAAAAATCCATAAAACCCGCTATTTTAACGTTCAAGGTCATACAAGGTCATTGAATTCAGCGCCACGCCAATCGAGAGCCAGTGTACGACTTCCAATTAGTGATTAATAGTAACCTAGGCCCTATCTCGCACCGTTACTGAGATACAGCGACTTATTGGCCAACAATCGCAAATTTTGCCCACCTCCTCTCATTTAGCGCCCTCGTTCGGGGTGACCTTCTTCGAATTTATGGAACAGCTTTACCGTTTCTGAAACTAGAGTCTTCCAGACAGCAGATGGTGAAGATTTGTTGATCTTAGCTTGCACCGTTTTTGACTGATCCACCCGTGTGACAGACGCACAGACGGAATTGCGTTGGCTAAGACGCGCTGAAAGCAGTAGCTGCTTTCGCGCGTAAAAAGCAGAGGTATCATCATCTAAGGACTGCAGCAACTGGCGTAGACACCGTATCTGTTCACTTGTAGAGTCAGCGGCGTCGTGCGTTAAAAATGTAGATGGGGTAAGAAGCTGCATTTTTTGACAGAGGAGATTACGTGTGCTCATAATTTACTGTGTCTCTAAATTTGCCCAAACGGTTGTTTTAGTCACATTTTTTTTAATTTTTGACCACAATACTTTCCCACAGCAACGGAAATAGCCCTAAAAAACCACATCGTCCTCGATAAAGGATTCGATGAAACTGCAACGAAAGAAACACAACTTATAGCAAAAAAGCCAGAGTTGAATTGGTGTGCAGCATACCAGTTTTACAATATAACAGATTAAATAAATTAACCGAAATAGCGCGCAATATAAACGGGATATAGTTTACGTAAGAGATTTTCAAGCCGACTTTTCAAGAATTTATGAAATTCTACGCGAAACATTTATATTACTTTCGATTATTGTAATCATTAAATGAACTTGCACGTGTTTACGGCAGTCGCCAGATGGCAGCAGCAAAATGCAGCACTGTAGGCCTACGCTGTGATTTTGATCTGCAGTTGGCTAGAATTAACCAACACATCAATTGCTAACGTCTGCTACAGAAGACGCGTTCAAAAGTGTTCAATCGTACAGTGAAATGTTTGATGCTATAAAAACGAAAATTACAACATTTTATTGCGAGGAAGAATTCGAAGGAAGACTAGCCTAGTTATAAACTGCATTCATATCTGTTTTATAAGCTCTCGCTATTTTGAAACTGTGTCTTATCAACCGTTGCCATGGATATATTAGGCTTAATTATAGTTTACTGTATACACGTGCGTATAGGTGATTGACAAATACCTCGAACCGCTAGTACTACGGGAGGCAACTGTGCCGCGGTGGGTACCGCACTATTCGAAGTGGTATAAGCTCGTACTTAGCCTACCCACTACAGCAGTGCTGTATAATGTAGTACCTATTGTGTACCTGAGGTACATGTTCGTGCGAAATTTCATCAAGCTGAGTGTGTGTGGCGCTTCATGCGTTGTCTCGTTAACGGAGCGAAAACAGGGGCAAAAACTTAGCGACGGTGCTGAGAACAAAACAATACTGTCGTCGCTGCTCTACCGCGGTCAGTAATTATACTGTGTACTTGCGTAAAGGTGATGGACAAGTACCTGGAACCGCTGGTACTACGGGCGGGCACCAGTGCGGCTGTTGAGGTCCCGTTCACCGGCAGTCCTCAGCCGAAGACCACGTGGATGGTAGGCGGTCAGGTCCTGAGGGACGTGAGACGGGTGCGAGTGGAGACGATACACAACCTGACGACTCTGGTGATTAGTAGGGCCGAACGCTCGGATGCCGGGACTTACACCCTGGCGCTGGAGAACCAGTTCGGCACCAGTCATCTTACCGTTCAAGTCACCGTACTCGGTACGATTTTGAAACACAAAACATCGTCGTCATCATCATTTTATTACCACTGAAGCTGTAAAAGTTATAGTCACGAAAGTGGTTGAGAAATTCTATAGTTCGCTTTTCAAAACTTTACAGTTCATGAATACCAATCGTTAGTTTTACTTTAATCTATAACAGCTGTTATTGTGGCAAGAAAATTCGTGTTTATGTCAACTGCGTTAGTTATTCAGCAGTTTCAGCTATTAAACAGCTGTCACAAATGCACTGAGACACAACAGCCTACACTTAGACTTAGAGTTAGTTCCTCCAGTTCCATGCGGAACACTGGTCGACGATTCGTCTGCAGTTGGCACGATCGCGGGCAGCAGTCATCTTGTCGCTCCAGTCTATGCCCATCACCTCCAGATCAGATCATGTGTCTTGCCATGTCCTCTTGAGTCTTCCAATGTTCTTCTTGTCATCTTCAGATCTCCATTCTATGGCCAGGCTAGCTAGCCTCGTTGGTGGAAGTCGCAGGATGTGTCCGATGAAACGTCTTCTTCTCGTTGTAACGTTGTCATGCACCGCCGTTGGTCCAGAGCATGTCATTACTTCAACGTTGGTGATGTGATCACGCCATGAAATGCCCAGCGACAATATTTTTTGACTCGAGCAATTGAAGCTGTATATTTCGGTACTGAACTGGCAAATTTTTCTAGTTTAATTATAAGCCATGGTTCGTCGTTGTTTGTTACAGATAAGCCTGGTCCGCCGCGAGAAGTACACGTGACCAGTACGGAGGACAGCAGCGTGAGTCTGTCGTGGACTCCTCCCAAAGACGACGGCGGCAGCGAGGTAACCCCCTACCCACCGTTTTGTGTACTTTTAATTTTTGCATTTCGTAATTATAACTTACTTTTCCGATCTAAGTAGGCCTAATTCTAACTTTTGTCTTAATTGTTTCCGACTTCGTAGTTCTAATTTTAATTTCAGACACTGCAATATTTAATTGTGTATTTTAATTGTACTTTTAGTCTTTTTGCCTGGGTTAAGCCAAACGCGTTGTGTTCCTTCGATAAGCATCATGAGTGCATGTAGGTCTATGCACTCTTCAGTTACAAGAAAACTAGCGTTTTTCAGGCTTGTCTTCGCATTATTACGCGGAATCGCTCCAACGCAAGCGATTTTGCCTATAACTACACATTTCTGCGTAGCGTGGTCTGTCCGTCTGTATGTCTGTCGTCTGTCACACTCGTTCAGCCTTTTTACAGCGTTCGACGAATTTGGATGCCATTTGTTAGGTAGGCCTGCACTTGTGTGGTCTAGCGACACATGGTGTTAGGTGGGAGTCTCGGACCCCCCGGAATAACGGGAGATTTTTGTGTTGAACCCTTCGGATAAAAACATGTCGTTACAAGTTGCGGTCACAAGTTGCGGTCACTCTCCAGCGAATACCAGTGCAAAGCGATTCCGCAACTTACCAAATCAGTTCGGAGCTTGTTTGTCAATCCACCGGGACAGGGCGTCCACGATCGCTGGACTCGACCCTCGATTCCGCCTGTTATTAAATCAGGTTGGTGCTTGTGCAGTTGACGCAGTACGTCATTGAGAAGAGAGAGGCACTGCGCATGTCATGGCAGCCAGCGGTCACAGTCAGTGCCCGGGACAGGACGGCAACTATCACCGGGCTGGACCAGGGAGTGGCCTATGTGTTCCGTGTGAGCGCCGTCAACTCCGTGGGGACCGGTCCACCGGAGGAGCTTACTAGAGCAGTTACCGCCAAGAGTACACACAGTGAGCAATAGTAATAATAGTAGAAGTACTAGTAGTAGTATAGTAGTACTATAGCATATAGTCGTAGTCGCAGTCATAGTATAGTGGTAGATTCGTAGTTGTAGTCGTGATAGCTGTAGTAGTATCAGTAGCAGCGAATGAATTCACCGACAAGACTCCATAATATTCAGTACTCCAACTTCGTTAACTTTTAGGCAGTATCAGATCAAATCAGATACGACATTTGTTTATTAACAAATGTTAGTGTAGCGACAGTATTAAGGTGAGGTGGGCAAAACTATAGCTATTTGCGTCAAGTTTCTTCTTGTTGTTGCGTGCTAAAAGTTATTAAACTCTGCCAATGTTTCGCGGAACTATTCAAAAAATAAACATGGCACGTTTATCATGGCGCACGGTGTATGCTGTATGGGCAGACGTGGCTACGGCGCCGCAGGACGTGCACGTAGGTCACGTGACCCGTGACACGTGTTCGGTCGCGTGGTCTCCTCCAGCCAGCGACGGCGGCGCTCCCGTGATTGGCTATCACGTGGAACAACGTCTAATCTCGCGTGGCCACAACTGGGTCCGAGTCGGACCTGTCGTGACCGGGACCAGCCTGCGGGTCTCGGGTCTGTATCCGGGACAGACGTACCAGTTCCGGGTCACGGCCGAGACTCGGGCCGGTCTCGGGGACTCGTCGCCGGCCTCGCCTGCAGTGACTGCCCGTGACCCGTGGTCCCGACCCGGTCCGCCGTCTGTACCCCAGGTCAGTGATGTGACCAAGAAATCGTGTCGAGTGTCTTGGATGCCGCCCAGTGACGATGGTGGAGACAGCATACGCGGATACATCGTCGAGTACAAGGTATGTACTGGTAGTATTGCTCTGATCACAGGGACGCCATTTTGGGGGGTGGGGTCTAGAGACCCCAAAGATTTATGATTTTAATTTTTCCTGTAAGTCGTATTTTTTAAAGAGCGTTACTGCTGCAAGAACAGTACGTTACGAAGACTGAGACCGCCAGACATTTACAGAAATGAGTTGACGCCACTGTCTGATCCGTGCAAAAGCAATGCCACTCTTTAACCGGTCGTTCTTTCAGGTGATCGACGTGGCGGATCTGGCAACGTTAGACTCGCTTTTGCAAAATTTGCCAAAATCCCACAGCCCACTGGATTTTGATCACAACAGTAAAAAAACATTTTTCCTGAAATATAGCCACTAATCTTCTAGCCTCGTATCCTGTTCTAAGTTTGGACATTTAGATTTAGGCCTCCGTCTTTTTTGACGCATTGCGTTCGTTTATCAACAAAAAAGTCGCTTCGGTGATGTCATCGGCCAACAAATGCGACAGAACTTCGAGAAACTAATGAAAATCTTTTGAACCAAACGACTGATTACTATGAATTTGTGTGCCGTTGACCCAGATAAATTTTTTATTGTGTGCGTGAAATTTTATTTGATTCGGTGCATGTCTGTGGTTGTTATTTCAAGATTTTAGAAAGCTCATTTTTTCTGGACACACTTTAGTACTCTTACTACTACTACTACTGCTGCTGCTGCTGCTGCTGCTGCTGCTAGATTGTTATTGTTGTTGTTTACAGCCGGTGACTGCAATGAAATGGATGCGCGCCAATGAAGTTACATCAATCAGTGACACGTACTTCAAGATCGGCGGACTGCACGAGGACATAGACTATGAGTTCCGTGTAGCTGCCGAGAACAGAGCCGGCCTTGGTCCCTACTCTGAAGTATCGGCCCCAGTCAAGACTTATTTACACATGGGTCGGTATTTTTAGCATCAGCAGTTAAGCCATGGTTACATTAGAAAGCAGAAGGAAAACATTTTCACATATATTTTTAAATGCAGTCTATTTTCTACCACCTTCTATTTCCAAGCCGTGCGCAATCATGCCAAAAGTGTGGACATTTTCTGTGACTGTTTTCGTTTTTTTACTCTGAATTAAGTGAGTGAGTAAGTCTATTGAGCCTACAATATCAGCAAAATGTTTGCCGAATCCAAGGCTAACAACATTGGTTTGAAACATATTGTATAATTCGAAGCTAATTAGTGCCACTCAATCATCAGTTTTCAGGTAATTTTTCCGTCATTTTCAGAAATTTTGCTTTTGTAAACTGTTTTCAGCGGGCAAAGAGCCGGTCGTGCTGGCTGGGCTAAGCAACGTCAACGTCAACTCGGGCAAATCAGTCAAACTTGAATGCGACGTCGTCTTTGGCAAACCAAAGGCCGAAGTCAAGTGGTAAGATGTGTTTCGTTACACGGTCTCAAATTACTTGCCCAGCTAATTATTTTATGCCGGCATACAGCATTTAGATTAAGCCTCAGTTTTCTTTTGACACACTGCGTTCGTTTGTCAACAAAAAAGTCGCTTCACTGATGTCATCTGCCAACAAATGCGACAGAACTCCGAGAAACTAATGAAAATCTTTCAAACCGAACGACTGATTACTATGAATTTGTGTGTGTGTGTGTTTCGGAGACTGCATTTGTTAGTGTAAGTGCACGTTGTCTCCAGAATATATAGGCCCCTACTATGTGTTGAGTTGAACGGGGCGTTAAACTAACATGTGCAGCATCACATTTATGTCATATGAGCAGTATTTAAATACTAAGTACTGCTAATAAAACAACAATATTGCACTACAGTGTTACCAAGAATTAACAATAATGATGTTAAGTTTTGACGTTGAACATGCTATTTACTTTTTGTTTGCTTCGTAGTCCTACAGGTTGGACACGATCTGCTCAGAAACTGCTCGTACGAGTGAAATTTACAAAAAACCCGCAGTCCCGCACTCGTACAGGACTCGTGCCTATGTGAACGCTCGCCATTGAAACACATGCAAACTCGTGTCTTCATTTCAGTAAATCATTGGGGGTGGGGCTCAGTCTACGAAACGTATTGTTCTTGCAGCAAGCAGTAACACTGTTCCAAAGATACGAGCTACAGGCAAAAAATAAAATCATAGGCCTAAATCCTTGGGAAG
>Ga0209367_1009358_pt1 | contig 13308 bp, 8 predicted proteins | sample WorMetLIZISLAND2_FD_187412 | JGI IMG/M metagenome (GOLD analysis project Ga0209367, IMG submission 187412) | Marine gutless worms symbiont microbial communities from Max Planck institute for Marine Microbiology, Germany - Olavius geniculatus... ... | reverse complement strand
CCTCAGTGGGGTCTGGGGCGGAGCCCCAGTCGAAATCGAATTTGGTGGATTTTAACCTTTAAAATGTGACATCTGGTGGCAACAAATTTAATTATTTTCCATATAATTAACTGATCAAACCTGCTACTTTGTTTGTAATTACGCAATCACGAGGGATGCTGAGTGGGTGCTGCATGCATGGGGGTGCTAAGGGCTTCTCTTAGTACCGGTGCTGAAAAATCTGAGTAGGGGTGCTGAGCACCCCCTAAACCCCGTCTGGCTACGGCCCTGTAACTCGGTCACCTACCCCCTATTTTCGGGAAAGGGCTATCCGACTGTGTCATTAAAATTTTTCCTCTGCCGACCCCTGTTGCCATGGCAACGAATTTTGGGACAAAATTGACTACAACTCGGCCCCTGTGAAAGATAATTGCTCCCTGTTTGCACCTACCCGTTATCTTCGGGCCCGCGCTATCCGATGGTGTCATTTAAATTTCTCCCCTTAAGACACCTGTTGTCATGGCAACCAACCGTTTTTATTCAAAGACAAAATTGGCTGCAGGCTCACAAGAGCGTCAAACGCTGAAACGCAGCTGCTAGGCTATAGCGTGACAATGGGACAGATACCTCGTTCCACAGAACGTATTTTTAATTTATTGTCATTTCTTGTTTTCGTTCTGTTAATAGGCTAATTAAAATTTAGTTAAGTTTCTACTGTTATTCTCTTTGTTCTCATACCGCCGTATTATGGTGAATAAAGGTGTTCGTATTTTAATGTTATTCTGTACTGACAGAACTACATTCAGGACCAGCCGGACAACGCGGAGTCGCTGAAGCTGGTGACTGAGACGGTGGCGGTACTGGACACGTTCTACCTCAACATTCGCTGCGACACCATCACCACCATCAACCGTATCTTTTCAACGCTTAACGAATTTACCAGCGGCAACCAGGCTACACGCGCAGAGCTGATCGATGCCAAGGTCATCGACTACATCAACGTCATACTGAGGACCCACAAGTTCCCCTGATGCTCCAAAGAGGACGTATATTTCTTGTTTTGTTTCGTTATTAGGCCTATCACCATCGTCGTCATTTGACTCGCCAAAGCTGGTACACATACAGTACCAGCAGCAACATGATGAATCGCTATAACGCAGCAGGAACAATCAGATTAGTTCTCCTTTTCAGTCTTCCTTTCAAATAGGCCTACATTTTTGTTGTATGGCCTCATTGTTGTTCTAGTTACAACGAACAAGCGAAATGTAGCACGTCATTGACTCTTTGATCAGCATAAAACGTGCTATATAGGGCCTATTTATCGACGGCGCCAGAGAGAGGAGGCAGTGGGGCCGCTGCTCCCCTGTGCCTTTGCCCTTGCCCCTCATATCATCCCGCGGTGGCCCCCAGGAGAAATTTTGATGGTGATAAAGTGTTTTCTATTATGTAGCCGGTCTGCGTATTAGGCCTAGGCCTACACAATGTGTAGGCTACGTGGCTATCATATCATATCATATCAATGCTAAGGTTAGACTTATTAAATGCTATTTTTACGAGATAACACAGGTAGGCCTATCTGTGATTTTTGTGTTTTCAATATTAAAAAACCGGCAAATTTGCAGCTTCCATTGAACGTCCAAAAGCTAAAAGTGTTTCTATCAGCTTCAAAGAGGCTTCGTTTCGCCCTTGACCCCGCGACCAGTGCTTTGCTTTTGGACCCCGCCACGTCGTTTTGATGCACACAACCAGGGGCGTATTCAGGATTTCAAGTTAGGGGGCGTGAAGTGAGGGGGTCTGGAAGACGGTAATCCCCCGGAAGCTGAAGATTTTTTTGCTTGTAAAAGCATAATGTTTTTTTGCGTCTCAGCGTAACTAAAAAAATTTATTCAGAGAGCAAATCCATGGAGGGAGTTCTTCTTCTCCTTTCCTTTCCTCTGCCTTTTTCTTCTATTTCTTTTTTTTCTCTTTTCCGTTTCTCCCTTCCCTTTGCATCCGATCATTTCTTTTTCCTCTTTTGCGGCCCTTTCCCTGTCTTTCCCTTCCTTTTTATTAATGTAAGGCCCCAAAATTTTTAGTTTGGGGATATAGGGAAGCATTATGAGCTCTCCTGTAGAGTCCCAGCTGAGATCAAATTTAGAGCATTATAATATAAGATCTGGTGGAAACAATTATAATTTTTACAAAATAAACTGACCAAGTTTAGTGCAGTTTAAACAGTGAAGGCAAACAAGTGCGGTGCACGGCGCCACAAATTTAAAAGTAGGTGTTACAAGTAATCTGCGAGCGAAACGAGCAGGAAAAAATTGAGTTGTTGTACGCAGAATTGTCGCATTAACTGTGCCGTGCGTATTCCAGGCAATTTGCATTAGGCCTGTTTGCCGAGTTTAGGGGGGGAAGGCTAAATACGCCCCTGACAACAACTGAATAAAGTCTACATTTGGCCCACACCAAAAATATTACCGGTGCCCTGACATTTGCCCCCACGTTGCCCTCATACTTCAGATTCCTAGCTCCGCCTGTGGCTAAATAAAGCTATAACAAGCAGTGTTGGATAGTAACGAAGTAGTTCTACTTCGTTACTCTACTTAAGTAGAAGTTTTTACTTTCTGGTCTTCTACTTAAGTAGTTTGTCGTCAGGCTACTTTCTACTTTCCATTCCTTTTCTCCTTCCCCTCCCCCTTCCTTTTTCTTTTTCCATTCTTCCGTTTTCTTTCTGTGTCCAGGTCCGTGCGTCCAATATTTGAGACGCCATATCTCCGTAACGGTGCCAGATGGACGTATGGTCACTATGGACCATTTATAGTGAATCGAATGGTCTCATGACTGACAATGTCTATTGTTTACTTAAAATAATAGAGAAGGATGAAAGGATCATTGCTGCTGTTCAATTTGAAATTAAACTGTTTGCTTTTTTTACCAGTCTTAACAGCTCACTGATTATATTTATACGGACATACATGTATACTGTAAACTATCGAAACGTTTGGACAGACTCCGTGTTCGTATGAACTTGCTCGTTCACTGATGTCGCTGACAAACGCAGCAAAATGCCTTGGTAGTCACACTGAGGAACGGTTTGTGACAGACATCACAAAGTGGCCGATGAGGTAGAATACAAAATACAGCAGCCTTTAAGGCGCCTCTTAACACCTTCATGCACACAGTCCACGAAGTGCTTATGAAACGCGCTAGGCATGCAGCTGCTATTTCTTTTTTTCGTTGCGATATCTCTGTGCTTATTCCGCCGATCGCTGCGAATTTTTTTCTCCATGATTGGAAGTGTGTTTTATTTTATAATAACAATTAAAAATTTCGAGGGGCTTTCCCCCCTAAAAAAATTTTACGGGACCAAAACATGCAATATTTGGCGCGATTTCGGACGACTTCAAACGTCGGCGGCGAATATCTCTGGTACAAATGAAGATATTCGAAATCGGACAAGTACATGATCTACCGCGATTCCTCTCGCGTTCGCTGAAAAAAGTCCGGTAAACTTTGGCCAAGTAACTATGGATATTTGTTTTTTGCCACCGGTTCTTAGAGATCGCTCGGCCGATTGCCGTGATATTTTTTGGACCGTGGTAGGAAATATGCTAACTTTTGAGAATTAGATCCAAAAATTTGGGGCCCCTCTCCACAGAGTTTTTTTCAAACGCTGTTTGTGTCTCTGTCTCTCAGTGCGTCGGTCTGCTTGTCGATCCGTCGATCTGTGCTCGGAAGGAGCGACCGACCGACCGCTATCATGACATTATTTACCGACATCTGTCATCTCTGTTATCATATTCAGTCTGACGTACATTAGCAGCAGTCCCGGGATTCATGACGAAACACTTTGAATGAAACGCTGCAGACAAAAACTCGCAATCACTCTGTGCTGAATTTTGTTATATTCAGACTCGAGACTCGAGTCTTGTTAATTAACTCGGGTGAAGTTAACATCGATCGTGGCTTGATCTACGATTGTCCGACGCACTCGATCCTGTTCTACTTTTACCCGTCAGAATGTTCAGTTTGTCTTCCGCTACCTGCTTAGCGCTGAGTGTCTTTCCCAGCTGTGTTTCCAGCGCTCGAAGCTCATCTTCCAGCGGCGCCTTGTGATGACCGCTGCCGAACCGTATCCTGCTTGCCAGCTCCAGGTCGCTTTGGATCAGCTGCATGCGGTACTGCACGACCTCCAGTTCCATGGTAGCACGATCAAGTTGTCGAAGTACAGACATGTCGTCAGGATCGTGGTCTGGGAACTTGGTCAGTTGCAGGAGCTCGTCGTGGTACTTTTGCGCTGCAATCTTTTCTTCCTGTGTTTCTCTGAGCTTCTTGTGTAATGGCCATTTTCTTGTTTTTTCTTTTGCTACGTTTACGTTTACGTTTACGTTTATGTAGACTATGTAATTTACAATCCCTTAAAGTTTTTGGAGATGTCTGTATGCCCCGTGCTTCTCTGAGCTTTTTGTACAATGCTTTCCCAAATTCCCAGTTTCTTTGTGAATAGAAAATCTTATACAACAGACTAGGCCTATATCTCGTGTAGAAACCTACTTGTCTTTCAGCTTTTGTAGAGCGACCGGTTTATTTCTTTTACTTGATCAACTTTAGTTTCTTATTATATTCAACAAATGCGGTAAGCCTACCGCTCCTCTTTCTAGCTTTTTGTACAGTGCTTCTACTCGATCGCCGTGTTTTCTGACCTGTCTCAGTTCGTCGCGTAGGGAATCTATTTCGATAGAGATCTGGTCGGCGCAGTCGCTGAGTGTCGCCACCTTTTCCGTCAGTGGCGCAACCTCGTCCTCGTTCTCGTAGGGGTGTGATGGTTGGACTTTCCCGTCTTCATCATTTCTTTTTTATCACTTCGTACATTGTTAGTTTTTTTTCATTTCTTCATTTTTTCTTTTTTGTTTACACTGTCTTATTCTTGTTTATCGTGTTTTGCTGAATCTGGGAAATAAATTTCATCATTTCTTGTCCGACCTTGGTTCCCGGTTGATGGTCTGCGATCGCCGTAGACGCGGCTTGCGGTTGTCCACCAGATCTTTGCCAGCTGCAGCGCTTTGAACCCACAATTGACCCAGTTCGGCACGATGGCCGTTATGTTGACAAACCGCAGTCGTTCGTCGCGCGTCTGCGGTGCTTCGTCGTCATCGATTTCCACCAAGCCGCGATCCTCCTCCGACAGCACTCGGTCCCAGTCGCGGTTCAGAGTCCACAGTTCGTGTACGATTTCCGGCAGAGGTCGATTGTGCAGAGCTGTCGGAGCGTCATTGTCACTTTGATCTAGCACTGTGGCAAGTGGTCGCCTGTTTTTTTCATAACTGCCGTTATGCTTTCAGCTTCTTAAAATTGTGTTAAAAAGTCAGGTTCTAAAATGCCTTTAGAAGTGTTATAGAAGGCCTTTTTCAAAAGTTCATCCTGACTATCTGTGTCTTCACTTGTCTCCGTGGCTTTCCGGCTGCATCTTCAATGTCTTTATAACTCTCCCGGCTGTGTTTTCGGTCTGACTTATCGTCAATGTCACCATGGGTATCCCGTGTCCCCAGGAATTTTAATCTGTGTCTCCGTGGCTTTCTGCAGTCATCTCCAGCATTTTTAGTTAATCTTTTTCCGGCTTTCCAGCACCATGGCAAGTGGTCGCCCAGTGCCGCCACGCCTGTCTGGGCAGATCGTCGACGTTTGAGAGATAGCGTCACTGCTCTCTGGCTTGTAGTAATGCTCGTACAGGCAGGCGTAGATGCGCTCGTGGAAGTAGTGCTTAAGGTCGCGTAGTCGGTTCAGGTCGTCAAAGAATCGTCTGAAGTAGTTGAAGATCTCCGTCTGTTGTTCTTCGATGCGCTGAATGCCTCTTCGCCGTGATTCGCCGCCGCCGGAAGACCTCAGACGGTCGACCAGGTACCTCAGTTGGAACAGACTGCTGATGTCGCGCAGGTCTGGTTCGGTAGAGCTCCAATGGTTTCTCTGCTGGTCCGAATGACGGATGACATCTAGAACACCGGCGCTGCACAGGGCGCAGAGCATCTGATGCAGTTGATCGTTGGCGTAGTGCACCTCTACTCGACGAAGAAGCTCCGTGAAAGCGCCCGATTATAACGAAGTATACAACAACGACGACAACAACAGCAACTACTACTACTACTGCTACTGCTACTACAACCGAAGCTCGGTGAAAGCGGCCAGCTGACGGTGGACGTTGTCGTGTCGGTGAAGCACTGAACCAACCATACGCTGCGGGTGCGTCTAACAGTAGGAAACAACAATCGTGTACAGTAATCTTCTCACGAAACGTATGAAGCAAGTAAAAGTGTCACGACGCCTTGTGGCGACACGCATGCGTACTCACCCATGACTGCTCTGCGCCAAATGTGTGCGCCGTTCGTCTGGTGTGCACAAGGTATGCGCCATTTTTGAGAGGTTTTTATGATAGTTGACTTTGACCTTTCGAGGTGATAATCGGTTCAACGGTTACCCGACCCTGATGGATGTTAACACCGAGTGAATGTTTACACCATTTTTCTACGCACTGTTGTTTTTAGTAAGAAACCCGTACGTGACAGACAGACAGACGGACACAGACGGGCAAGACACGCAATATGGCCTATTAGGACGGCCGCGTAGCTAGAAGAGATGTCGGCGCGAGCGCCAACGTGATGGTGCAAAGGTTAAGCTAAGTTTGTAGTCGGCGCTTGAGCCACTCGACGCGCCTAAGCCGCCATCGCCGTTAAGAGAGCTGAAAACTGCTATGTTTTATTCTTGCCAGTCAAAGCTATCACGACAGTAAATAAAAGATCTTCCAAAAAATCTGTAAACGGCATTGCGCCTGCTATCGAGCAATCGAGCAACCGTTGAGTCGGATTCATCTTCCGATCTTAAAAATTCAGAATGTGTAATCGAATGTTCCTTGGGCCCTGCTCAGAACGTCTCCGGAATTTGTTTATACCGAGAGATAGAGCTGACAAACGTCAAACAAACAGATAATTTAAACAAACTAACAAGAAGACAAATTCCAAAACATAACCTCCTCCTTCTATTCGGCGAAGGGAGGCAGCAACTTACGTACGTAGAATGCATTCATAAGCTCGTCTTCCGACATATCCAGCGGACGTTTGTGCGAAACTGCCACTGACTTATTCGCCATTAAGATTTACTCAATCAACAGTCAGCGATCAAAGACCTCAAACCGTCGCCGCCACCACCTAGCGAATACAGTAGATTCAATACAGTTTCTATCTCCCATGTGGTGAAAAATCCTGGATAGTGATCCAGAATCCACAAAACAGCCACGGTTTGACTGCAACAGTGCGATGCAGCAATAAAGCCTAGGCAAGCGCTATCAACAGCTTGTTTTGTGCCATTGTGTTTACTGTCGCTACGACGACCGCCGCGACACAGAAACTGGACACAAAAGGGTTATGTGCCGGTGACATTCGCTAGGTGTCACATTGTTGTGTTGTCATTGGCAACGTCAATAACCTGCTGTGCCAGGCTGCTGTCGCCTGCTATCGAGCAATCGAAACTTCATCTGAGACAACTTGTCGCATGGGACTGCTTTGAAAAATTCACTCATCATCCGAGCTATTGCGATGATACTTGCCATCGTGTCTACGGACATGACCTTTTGTTATTCGCGCATTGTCCACGCGCTACGCACAAAGGTAACGAAACGTTAACATAATCTGTAATGTTGCTGCTATTTATGACAAGCGCCTGAGTAATTTGGCAAAAGGCGAAGTAGCACCTGGATCCGAGAGAAACACGAATGTGACAGACAGACAGACGACATCTCTACAAAGCAAAACTTTTGTTGTGTGCAACCAGACGTTGTCAGCATCGACTGCCGACCACCGCACTGCTAATCTTCGTGGCCGCAGTCGACCTAGTGAAGTCTGCCCGTGACCTGGGCATTTATATTGATCGTGGCCTGGTCGTGAGGCCGCATGTGAAAAGAACTGTGTCGCGTTGCTTTGCAGCTTTTCGACAACTGCGTCAGATTCGTCGCTCAGTACTGCCAGCCACGTTCCAGTCTTTGGTGGTCACCTTGGTGCTGTCCAGACTGGACTATGTAAACGCCGTACTAATCGGCCTCCCGGCTTATCTTGTACGTCGTTTTTAGTCAGTACTGAATGCGGCAGCACGGCTCATCTACCACATGAAATCTGCAGACCACAATCACCACGCTCTTGCCAGTCTTCTTTACTGACTACGCGTCTCGGAGCGGATCGAGTACATAGTCGACGTACTGACGTACAAAGTTCTTCACGGAAGTGCGACGCGCTACTTGGGTCCACTCGTTCCCGTTGACGATCTACCTGGCCCACGAACACTACGCTTTGCTGGCACCAATCGTCTGCTGCTGCCATCTGTCAGACTTTCAGCAGTGGGTAACCGGGCTTAGGCCTACACGGTTGCTGATCTTTGTGTCTGGTTCTAGAACACTTTGGCGGATGACATAGCAACATTTCAGTCATTCTCTACGTTTTGTCGACACCTGAAAACCTGCCTTTTCAGAAAGCAATATCGAGACATCATTCTCTGAACTCTTCTGTCTAACCTTAAAATAGATTTGATTGATTGAGACAAACATGCAACGCTACGAAGAAACGCGCAGCAAGAGACGCGATAAGAGGAATCGCTTTTACTGCAAAAGCGATTTTCTGAAAATACTGAGCTAAACCTAAAACATGTACGCAGTGTCTCAAAAAGGGATCCCGACATATGGTCGATAGTAACACGAAAATTGATTAGCAGATTTTAATAATTTTTGGTACGAATATTTCTCGTAACTGGTAATTTGTAATTCGTCGAGCTGTTGTAGGTGAGTGCTGGAGGGAGTTCAGCGCTGAACGCAGCGGGACGCAATGCCGCGGTCACTTCATTGATGGTTTGTTGCGGGTTCATCGCTTGCTGGTCACTCAATATGATATTCTTCTTTGTGAATATTGTATTCCACTCGGTCGACTTCTCCGGATGGCTCTATCACCTGACCGTGGTGCTGGTTCTGATGAGCAGCTGCATCAACCCTTTCGTCTACGCCGCCAAGTACCATGAGTACCAAGTACCATGAGTTTCAAGTACCACGAGTTCAAGAGGGGCGTCCGACGCCTGCTGAACAAGCAGCAAGTTCAACAACCTTCAGAGTTGCAGGTGGTTATTGGGAGTCGTTCCCGCAGCCTGGGACAAAATGCTTAGAGCACTGCACTATAACACTGCACAGCTTAGGCCTAATCAATGGTCATACACCCGTTCTCAACTCATAAACCGGTACTTTTATTGGGTTATTGAGCTGTCATTGATGTGCTTTAAAATATTTTTTATTTTGGAATTAAGAACTTCTATTTCTAAACAAGAAATTAAAAATAACGCGGTGCCTTGTCGGGGTGGTAAAGTATTTGAATAATTTTATAATAATTTTATTGTCCCCTAATTTGTTCTATCTATCTTGCGCCCTTATGGAAATATGGCACCTAAAAATAATGGGGTCACATCCTTGACCTTTTGGGATCACGTGACGTCATCGGTCACGTGATCATTTGACTCGCGGTGGTCATGGTGACCATGCGTCCATTTTTCACGGTTATGGAGATAGGCGCTTCAAATGTTGGACGCACGGACGTGGACACGAAAAGATAGATAAAAGAAAGAAAAAAGAAAAAGAAAGGGGGAGAGGAAGGAAAGAAAAAAGAAAAGTGAAAAAAGGAAGGGAAAGAGGAAAAAGAAAAAAGGGAAGTAAAAAGGAAAGGGAAAGGGAAAGGGGGAAGGGGAAAATGAACGGAAAAGTGGAAAAAGAAGGGAAAGGAAAAGGGGAAGAAATAGGGAAAGGAAAGGGAAAAAGGTAAAAGGAAAAGGAAGCGGAAGGGAAAAGGGAAGGGAAAAGGGAAGAAAAAAGAAAGGGAAAGAGCAAGGAAAACGTGAATTTTTACCACCCCTAAAATTATGCTAAATGTGATATTTAACACTTAACACATGGACGAATTACAGATTCTGAATTGTGAATTTTTAAGCACTGACAACGTAGCTATGGTTTATGACATTTTGTTACAAAAATTTGTTATTTCACTGTGCAATGAATCAAAAATCAGTTAATTCGATGCATTAGTGTTGAATGCAGCACAGTTTTAAGGATGGTAATGATTTGTGAAAATAGTCCAGTTTTTGGCCCACCCTTGTAGTTGCACGCACGTACACGTTGACGCGTGAAATGTCAAATGTGCTCGTGCTCAAGAAAACAGTAAAAATGTTTATTATCTTTCGTATGTCCAATCCGATAACCTTTTTCGCTATTTTGACCCAAAGTTTACCCCGTATAGACCTAATGCATTTTCAACGGGACGGTTCTAATACCACAGTAAGGAGGCCCGAGGACTCGTATGGCGGTTGATCTCAGAAGACGTGTACGTAATGAAACTGCTATAAACGCAAACCCTAAATACTTTATCCATTCATTTGCTCCAACTTACAAAATTGGTGATTACTGCATTCGCAGGTATTAATATACTGTCTGCAAATGTAATATTGTTATTTTTGAGGAACAGATAAGCGACTGATTGAAAATAGACATCGGTGTGAAAAAATAAACAACAGTCTGACTAGTTTACGACTTAATATTTACACTGCATAAAAATCTAGAAAGGGCATAGTCACGTGTATGAAACAAAAACCAAATCGTGAAAGTTAAAATCATTTACAGCAAAAAGACACGGCGTAAAAACGACAAGCAACTTGACTACTGTGAGCTACACGTTACGTGTTACGTCTGACATGTGGAAGTAACGTCATTTAAACAATATTGCTACGTGCAAAATTAAAAATTTAAAAAAAAATTACACGTACTAAATTGATAGCTATAGTCTTTGTCCAGCAAAGTTACAGGCCCATTTTACTTTGAATACAGCATAATAAAACGAAAAAGCTTATTGCTATGAGCAAACAGATTTCACTTAAAATCGCGTTTTTGAACGGAAATTCAATGAGCCGGCGCGATGTAATACAAAGCTACATAAAAGCCTCGTAACCATACAATCATAATAATTAGTAAGCCTATACTGATATACTACAGTATGGGCCTAACTTACTGCTACAATACTGCTACATTTGATTTCTATTTATTCGGCCATTTCCAGTGTTAAGGGCTACAATTTTACAGTCGCCGAGACAACGACATACCAAAGCAACGAAGTCGAAATAAGCCAACTAAAAAAACAAACAAAAAACGATTTCTGCTAGAAATAATTAGCACAACCGATGCATTGTAACGATTTGAGCAGAAGTTACGGTAAGATAGGATACCACTAGAACGGAACCTCTAATGACTGTACTTCAATAGCTACAATGGAATAAATAGGCCTATTAATAACAGTCAGATACGAGAAATACGTTCTGTGGAACGATGTATCTGTCCCATTACCACGCTATATAGCCTAGCAGCTGCGTATAAGAGGGGTAGGTGCAAACATGGTGCAATTATCTTTCACGGGGACCGAGTTGTAGTCAATTTTGTCCCAAAATTCGTTGCCATGGCAATGGGGGGTCAGGGGAAAATTTAAATGACAACATCGCATAGACTGGGCCCGAAAATAGGGGGATAGGTGCAAACAACGCGCAATTATTTTTCACGGGGGCCGAATTATAGTCAATTTTTGTCCCAAAATTTGTTGCCATGGCAACGAAGGTCGTTAAGAAAAAAATTCAAATGACACCATCGGATAGCGCGGGTCCAAAAATAGGGGATAAATGCAAACGACGCGCAATTGTCTTTTACGGGGACTAAGTTGTACCGCGCGGCTGTGAAATCTCCATTGGCTGTAATGCAAAATTTTGCAACTTTTTGAATGGTTGCTATGCTATGGGTTGATAGGGGGTAAATTTAAATAACACCGTAAGATTGACCGACCTCGAAAATAGGGGGTAGGTAAACATTACGCGCAATTATCTTTTACGGGAACCGAGAAGCGTTGAAGTCTCAATAGGCCGTAATGCAAATTTTTAAAAATTTGGGGTAAAATAGGGAAAGGAGTTATAAGATTTTTATCCCAAACAAACTCGTTCTTACTTTTTGGGCCCCGAATCACTGTGCAAAATTTTATCAAAATCGAGTCAAAATTGCGGCCGTAGGAGTGTTTACAGACAGACTGACGGACTGACAGAATGACATACACTGTAAGTGATTTTATAATCTGTCCCATGTTATGCTATAGCAATGGGACAGATAACAACCAACAAAGTAACAAACACAAATAGATTGAAATAATTATTCAAGAAAACTTCTTAGAAACGCGGTATGTCCAGCAATGAAAGAACTGTTGGCTATTGATAGCAATGCTAATTAGTCCGCCCGAAAGAGATAGCTTGCGGAGCGGACTTATGTTTTACCCCTGATGTTTTTTTTCTCCACTCGCGAAATCTCCGAGATGCGTGGGCCGACCGGCGTGAAATTTTGCACGATGGTCAGAAATAGGCCCTATTTTATAATGTCGGTCCAAAATTTTGGGGAGCACACCCCAAAAAAATTTCAGGGGCCAAAAACATGCAAAATTTGGCCCGATTTCGGACGACTTCGAAGTTCGGCAGCGAATATCTCCGAAAAAAATAAAGTTATTCAAAATCGGATTTTTATTCCGTCTACCGCGATTCCTCCTGCATTAGGCAAAAAAGTACGGTGAAGTTCGGTCCAGTGACCTTGGAGATCTCGACGTTGAATCGTACCCACCCAAAGTGCATTTTTCGGAAGACCATATTTCGGCCCCTAGGGGGTGCTGCGCCCCCAAATTTTTACACGAGCTAGAGAATGACAAAGTCTTACTAGCGCACCCCCCCACCGGGGACGGGGCCCCCCTTACAACTTTTTTCAAAGGGGGGTCAAAAATTGGCTTAAAATGCAATAAGTTAGCGCTTATAACTTCGGAGTTAGGGGGTGTAGCCCGACGAAACTTTGGCGTTTGACGCGGCTCTAGATTGGGGTGTTAACGCAAGTACAAATTTTGGGGCACCACCCCTTCTTAAAATTTGGGAGGGCAAAAAACGTACAAAAATCGGTGCGATTTACGACAACTTTCAAGTTTGAGCGCAGATATCTCTGGAACCGATGAAGTTAACGACATAATCTAAACGGCGTTGACGAGAGCGATCCTTTCGGCGTTGAGCAAAAAAAAATTTGGTGAAATTCCGTCCACTACGAACAAAGTTATAAGCGCTAATGTTGACCTACCCTAAGTCGACAAAGTGCGTTCGGCGTATACCAATGCATTTGAGTTCGGGCCACGTGACTTTGATGCCGGGGAAATTCTCCCCCTCTTTGCCCCCCTCAATTTCCGCCAATCGGACTTAGGGCGCCGGGCGGACTCACGT
>Ga0209367_1009357_pt1 | contig 13310 bp, 11 predicted proteins | sample WorMetLIZISLAND2_FD_187412 | JGI IMG/M metagenome (GOLD analysis project Ga0209367, IMG submission 187412) | Marine gutless worms symbiont microbial communities from Max Planck institute for Marine Microbiology, Germany - Olavius geniculatus... ... | reverse complement strand
TGCCTGACATCAACGGTAACAAGTGGGCGGTCAGATCGACCATACTACGACAGGTCAAAGCAGCGGCACTGCACTACGTGATGACAGTGTGAGCCTTCACTTACCGACGTGGCGGGTCCTGGCAGCACGGTTACTTGACCGCCGAGGTTCCAGGTCTTTTGTAGAACGCCGGTCGGCGGCACAAGGACTCGGACGCGAACAATATACTTGCCCGGTATGGCGTATTGATGACTGACGCAGACGGCATTCCCTGCGCTGCCGTTGCGTGCCTCGTCGAGCGGCAGTCTGCCGGCAATCGTTTGGTTTGAGTCGTCAACGTGAGGCCACTCGGTGCAGCTGCGGCCCTCCTTCTGCTCGGACTGGTCGCCAAAGTCGAACGTGTATCGTGCTTCTTCGGCCACTCTGTGCGTGGAGATATAGAACGCTTGAAAGCCGGTCTTGCTATATAGCGGCGTCGAGACCACCAGCGCGTCATCACCGAGCAGCTGGGACAATGGCGGCTTGAAGTGGTCTACCACGCGGATCACAGTCGACAGAGATGTAAACACGACGTCTGTGTCGTCATTGAGTGTCACGCTTGCCGTGGCCACGGCCGAGTAGTAGCCAGCTTCTCGGTAGACATGCCGAACGACGCGCCCGTACACTTTGACGCTGCGCCCGGACGCCGAGAACGGCTCGGAGAGGTTGAACTTGGAGACTAACAGTTCGTTCAGCAGGCTCTCTATCTGGAACTCGTTAACGGACACTGGCTGCGAACCGCTGCCGTCGCCGAAGTCGATTGAGAACCAAACGCCAACGATTAGCCGCCGAACAACGAGAACCAGTTCGGTCACCGTGCCGCTGGAGATCGGCGAACGCAGCGCGAAGATCTGCGGACCTCCGGCCAACTGGCTCTCCAACCGCGTGTCCGTTACGTCCACACGAGCCACGATCAGCACCCGCTGTGTCGCCTCAAAGCCCGGTACTGTGCCCTTGACAACAAACCGGACGTCATACGTCCCTGGGCGCGCAAAGTACCTACCCTTCTCCACGCCGAAAAACGGAAGTCTGCGAGACGTCGCGGCAACGGCGACGTCCGTATCAACGGCTGCTCTGTAGGTGACGTCTTTAAACCTGCCGCTGGTGAACCACTGCGGAATGCTGTCGCCAAACAACCTCTGGACGATCAGCGGCTCATTGTGATCGCCGAAGTTGACGCTGAGAGACAGCGTGTCGGGGAATTCGTCGGCGTGGAACAACAGGTGGACGTATAACTCGTTGTGGTAAGTCGTCAGATTGCGGAACACGCGTGCGCTGGACATCACCTGCGCCAGGTCTCGTTGACGTTCCAACACCTCGACGATCTGCGTCAGCTCGAGCGCGTCGAACAGTCTGCCGCCAGTCTGCTGTGGGTCTGCGGTCACGTGAACTCGCACAATGTACGTCCCGACATCTGTGTAGACGTGATTCAACTCGCTGCCGATGCACTCATGTACATCATCGCCGAACGCCTCCGCTGCAGCCGCTCCGGCCCAATCTGGAATCGGCGAAATTTTGCCGCTAGCATTGAACGTCGCTGTCGACGTCTCGTCGCCGTACTCGATCTCATACCTCAGCGACGAGTGATTGCGAGCAGCGAGAAATGCAAACTGCGTCGGTTCGTCGACGTAAGTCTTCGGCTGACTGGTGAAAGCGACTGGACCGGTCAGCTGTCGGACCGTTTGCCGAACGATCACACGAAGAACAGTCAGAGCTTCCTCCTCCCCGGCGATCACCCGATATTCCACCTCAACAGCACACAAAACACAAAACACGATCTGTTGAGGTAGAACATAATAGTTTAAGGATGTTGCCACCACAGCAAACCATTTTGCGTTTTAGAATTTTGATGTAAACCTTACCGCAAACTAGAATGAGTCAAGAAGATGCGAATCAGGTCACTTGCCGCGAAAGTTGACCGGTATTTAAATGCATAAAAGAACCCGATCGAGCAAAATCTTATAAACAGTTTGCAAAAATCGAACGGAAAATAAACGAGAAAATCATGTAAACCGTTGCACTTCAACATCTAGAAAAAAAAGTAATTAAAATGAAAAACATTTAGAGATATGTATCGCTCTTCGTGCGAACTCATTTCAAAGTTTCAGAGCTTCACGTACCATATAGGATCACACAGTGTTACCTGCCACGCGACGCAGGTGAACGCGCCCTACCGTAATCCTAGCTGCATACGCCGGTACTCGATTTACTTACCTCGGAGAGATGAAAGGCCGAGTTGACTTTGATGGTTGATTACAAACGGAGATGGTTTACCTGTTTGCAGACAGTTACCTGCCTTTGCAGTAACAAAGACTGCGGCACAGAGTAACTTTGTTGATCGCGGTAATCACTACGCTGAAATTTCCCATAACTGTATGTAAAAGTTTCAACACGAACGGTCTACAAAGTATTATGCGAGTTCAGCGAGGCATAATACACAGTAGCCTGCATTAAAACGTACTTATTTCATGGCCGTGATCGACGGCGTGTTCTGCCTGGACGCACGTGTGATATACAGACGCGAAATGCTATCAGTCGTCACGTTTGAGTTGAGTAAAGTTATGGGCACATAAAATAACACTCCAGAGTCCCGACACTATAGTGAGAAAAAGCAGAATAGCGTAGGTTATAAAATAACATATTTTACCTGGTATGTGTCGGCAACGGAGAAGGTATGCGTCGTGAAGTTACCAACGACTGCATGCGTCTGGCGTTGTTGACGTAGCACATCGTCGAGCGTCACGTTGGACGACGACCTACACTCGCTGGCGATGAGGTTCGTCTCAGTCAACCAACCGGTCGTTATCTGTTGCCGCATCTTTGTCAGTGGATGCGGCCGCGCGTCCGCTCCATACCGGATGCTATGCTGCTGCTGCTGCTGGTCTAGACTATCTAGAACTGTGTAGACGAACTTCACCGGAACATCGAGGAGTGCCGGGCGATCACATGCGAACAGCATCGGACGCAATTGCTCCTGTAGATAGACGATACGAAAGGGAAAATGACGCTATAAAATGTGTTGTATACGAAAAGTGCAGAACACAGACGTTGTTTTGATTATGTTACGATTTTACTTTTGCTTTTTTTGTCTTGCAAAGGCGAAATGTCGCTGCGGTTTAATTGAACACGACTCAATTACAATTGCAGTACAGCGTATGTCACTACGTTTACTGTGCAAGAAAGAAAGTTTGCAAATGACGTTATAAAATGTCTTGTATATGAAACGTGCAGAATTACTAAGACAGTCGATTAAACTGCAAAATTGGTTATATTATGTGTTATAGTTATGTTATTGTTAAAGAAGTATGCAGAGAAAAACTTACGTTTTACGATTACCTAGAAGGTAAGACTGAGAAAAAAAGAAAGATAAAAGAAATGTGCGAGCGAGTGGCTGAAATTTGTATAAATATTCAGCCAATTGGCCAGTTAAACACCTAATATAGTAGCAAGATGTCAAGAAAGATGTCAGCGTCGATATAAGAGTCTGTACGGAACAGAGGAACTAACAGACAGACAGACAAACGGGCGGGCAAGCAAGACACGTGGTAGAGATAACCGTGGGAATGGGATTCCCAGTGGGAATGGGAATCCCATGGGAATGGAAATTGATGACAAAATTGGGAATGGGAATGGGAAGTAATGGGAAACAACCTGCGTGGGAATGGCTCTTATTCCCATGGGAATAAATTTCCATCGAAGGATGCAGTATTAGGCTTATATTACAGCCTTATATTCTGCTTAGAAAACTATAGATAGCCGTACTGTTGTATAGTCAAATTAGAGTACTATTAAACATATTTTCTGTAGTATGTGACTTTGTGATGTTCAGTAGTGCATAGCCTAATGCTGACTGTTGTGATCAGTTTTGGATTCAACGACAAACAGGCTTGAGTCTTCGATAGGCCAAAAATTGTTTATGCCCCAACGATTGAACGACTTGTTTGGGAATGGGAATGGAAAAATGAAAAAAAGCCCCGTAGGAATCCCATGGAAATGGGAATTGGTCACAAAATTAAGAATGGGAATGAAAAGAAATGAAAACTGAGTTGACTGCATGAGAATGGGAGGAAATGGAAATGTTAAAAGTCATTCGCGGTCATCTCTAACACGTGGTGCGGCCAAGTAATGTGAAATTTGCTTTTAATTTGCAACAATCACCTGTAGCGTCGCTCTTCTGGACACGGTGATGGTTGTGTTGACTCGAACCATTTCTTCATGTCCAGCCTGGGTGGTCCGACCAGACACGACGAAGACGACCACGTAGACATCGGGCGCCGCAAAGCTCCGATTGACGATACCGCCGAATGCCCTGACCGGCAATGCCGACGGCCAACGGTAGCCGTTCAGACGGACCCGTAGCGAGTCCACTTCTTTAAAGTCGCTCAGATTTATTCGGCGGGGCGAGTTAAAGCGGGTGCCGACCTCCAGCTGGTAGCGGAATGCGCGGTAATGATTGCCGACGGCGTAGACGATGTGGATCTGGTTCTGGACGTAGAACGACGATGCTGTTGACGATGATGTTGAAGCTGACTGGGGAACAGCCAGAAACGTGCCGTTCAGCAGCTCAGCTATAGAGCGAGGACGAGACTCATTAAAGTTGACTTCTCCCGCCTCGACGCGTGCTGTTAACAGTGAAATATTGCAATAATAAACAAGATAAGAAGTAATAGTATAAAATAAAGTCAAAGGAAAAGCACAAATTTTTGTCTATAATTTACTTCCGAGTCATTTGGTGGAGGCAACGAAAAACAGTCAAACCATCAAAACACGCCTTAATTACATCATGACTCAAAAGAAAATCGGAAACAGCGTTTTGGTAAAGTGGTCACTTTTTAAATAACTGATGTTGTTTTGTTTCACTTTTTTTCTAAATTTATTCGATGTCAAGTCTTAAAATTCGACAAATTAATGTTACATATTTGAAAAAATTCTCAAATGTATGACTGAATTTCTCAATATACACTCCTTTCTAACACGTACAAATGTACTGAAAGGCCTTTAAAATGGAACGTTTAGAAGAAGAGCAAAGAAACGTCCGTAGCAAAACTTGTCTTCACTGTCATAACATTTGTCATAATTAAAGGCCCCTTGCTTAAGTTCATAAAAATATGCGTTTAATATAACGTGAACAACAGTGAGTTGATGCTGTTTGTAAGTAAATTCACATAAGCGTTAGGCCTACCTATGGAATGATAGCAGAAATGTGGCGGCCCGTCCCAGAATTTATAGCATCCGCCGTGTTGCCTGCACGCCTCTTCGTCCATGAAATTGTCGCCGAGCTGGTAATCCCGAAGCAAATCTGTCTCGTCCGGCCCTACTAGACACGGGTTTTTCTCTGCAACATCAGACAAACATTCACTTTTGGCTCGCGACTGCCATATCGCGACTCTTAGTGTCAGACGCCGTGACTGTGGCTGCCTGAGCTCCGCGCCGGCTCACCCGTCTACAGCGGACGCTCTACAGCCTATCGCTGGACTTTCTGGTCGAGGGTGTGAGACATTCCCCCCGGGCATGTTTTCCCCGGACGTTTCCTCTCTCGCCAAACTAAGCCCAGGGCTCAAGAAATGCCAAGTGTCAACTTCCCAAGTAACAGCCGCGGACGGCGACGTCAAAGTGCTACTCGAAGCGCACTGTGTTTGCCACAGCAAGGAGAGTGTGCAATCCATCGAAGTTTGCTTTCTTCACGTAGCCTACCAGTAGCGGTTCTAGCCCGCAACATCCAGGGGGCACGGCCCCGTCGCAAGTGCGGTAGCGCCAGCCTATAATGAGTACGTTTATTCGCCAATACGGCAGACAAGCAACACAAAAAAGACAGTAAAGAAAGAAAAAAACACAAGCACACATGCAGTCACCCAGACACACACAAACACACCGAATAAAAGCAATAAAACACACTAACAATTACTACCGGCTATAATGGGGTCTGGGAGCAGAGCCCCCAGTGGGGTTCAGGGGCAGAGCCCCTGGTCAGAGGGTCAGGGGGCAAAGCCCCGCTGAAGCTGAAGCACTTTTGGTTTAAAGGTTCAATGGAAGCCGCAAATATGCCAACTTTTCTACAATTTGTAAACGCAAAAAGATTAGATATTTGTGTTATCTTTGCAAAAAAATCGTGAGTGACCACGAGACTGGGGACCTGGAACAAAACTGGGGAGGGCTGTGCCCCCTTCCGGCCCAAGCCTAAAACCGCCACTGTAGCCTACGTAAAAATAGATATGCGTTAATTACTTCTACTCTCCTGGTTTAGTCTGTATCGAGTCGAGTTCAATCGTGTCGTGGAGGCGTAGGCCTACATCCCTAATTGCTGTTAATTGTCGCGCCTAGTAACACTCGTTGTGTTTGAAAAATACTGAACGGCGACGAGACATCAAACGTGGAGTTGCTGTTGGCGTTGCAAGAAATTTATGCTCAAGCTTGGCGTTGATCCTGATAATATGTTGTTACTGACCTAAGAGTGGGGAACGTCCTAGACAATCGAAAAGCAGGGAGAAACGTCCGGGCGTGGAAAATGTTCGAGGGGAAACGTCTGCGGTCGACAGGCCCAGGGGGGGTGGAAATGTCCGTCTCCCCTGGTGGACAACAGCACTGACTGTACGACTGACACATCGGCGACCGAGCGAGCGGTCCTCGTCGCCGCAGCTAAAACTTGAAGGTTAGAACAGACTGCCATCAAAAGTGCGAACATTTCAACACGAAACTTACGACTTTTTTATAGCGGACTGTAACGTGACTGCGGTGCTATAGAATTGTTCACATTAAATTGTATTGTATTTTTTTCCGACAGGTTCTCGGTAATGAATGGCGTTAAACAGGGCGGAGTCTTGTGTCCTGTGCTGTTTTGTCTTCTTATTGATGGTTTATTGGATCGCTTGGCAGAATCTAAAATTGGGTGCAATTTTCACGATTCAACGTCGCAATTGCTGATTTCATAAGGTTATCTGTTTCATACATTTACAAGAATTGGCATAGCAGTATTAGTCATGAGCTTATGAGTGTCATTCAGGTTCTAATTGAACTTGTTAGTGTTCGTGAAGGTAGTTTCTATTTGCCCGAATTCGATGATGTCTGTATCAGACAGTTCGTAGATTGCATCTGTCAGTTAAGTGCTTGTTTTTTTTTACTTTTTCTTACTTTTTCATTTGTTTCTGTACTCGGTGTACGATTTTGATAATAAATAATATCTATGGGTTTGCTGTCTGTCCGTCTGTTTGCAGGTGCTGCTGTTCGTCGGCTACCGGCTTGCCAATCAATGCCATTCTACAACATATCATTCACTGATATGCTTGATTTGTATTCTTGAACTAAGGCGTTCATCACTGTTTGCGAAGGTTAAATCAAGTTTTACGCAATAGTGGTGCATAGAACAGCATGTGCTCAATTTAGTCGTTTTTACACCTTTGGGTTTATAATAGGACTACGTGGACTAAGTCGATTAAGAAATATGCGCCTTTCTTAACACTTTTTATTAAACGTTTAATCAGTTAAGATTAATTGCGTGATGTTCGCGCACGTGTTCGTGCTACCAAAACTGCCAAAAGTGAATAAGACAAAACAGAACCGTCAAACAACCTAGTCCTCGGTATACTTGGAACTCCTGGTCGCCCTCAGAATCGTACGATGCGCTGACGACTAATAGGCGGACCCAGCTGAGTGGACGAGGTTCCGAACTCGACAAGATGACATCGTTCAGCGTACGACTCATGCCTCCACGCAGCTCCACCGTCCCGTTGTCCAGTGACAGCAAAAACGACGCCCAGTCATACTTATACAAGACTTCATCATTGAAACGGGAATAAGATGGGAATTTCGTCGGAGGCGCGCATTCATCCATGTCATCCGTCTGACATACTCTAAACGTTAATCACATGCCGATTAAATATTGATGCTTTAATACGGTACTGGATTTTTAAGCGTATTAAAATAAAATTTTTAGTCTAATATACTGAGAATCGAAACTTATTGACCGCCCCTCCTATTTGCATGAAATCTTAATGCACTCAAGTGCTTTTGTTTAGGCTTGCACAAATTTAAGCTATCGTACTATATTCACATACGCAAACGAGAAACTCATAACCATATTTGTCAGGGTTTTCACAAAATCAGATGCCACAGGGCTCCACTTTCACAAATTCAGCTACAAACTGGAAAATTGTCATGCAACAGCGAGCTTGATGTTATGCTGTTTGCATTAGCTTTCCACATCGTTTCGGTTTAGTGCTCTATGACGTCATAGCTTACAACAACGTCATATCCGCAGCAGACTCATGAGTCAGTAAAAAATGCGTGTTTCACTAATGTATAGATTGTGCAAAATATTGTTGTCTAATATATCGAGGCCAGAAACTTTTGGGATGGTCCTCGTATACTACTCGTATTGCAAAAATGCCAAAAAAAAATAGCGGGGCCTGGTCGTGATATACCTGTAATCGATGTGTTTTTTCCAGATGGTGATGACAATGTAGTAGCTGTAGTCGGTCAGATCGTGCATCAGAGATAGACGCAAACCGCCGTCACTTTTCGCTTTAAATCTGATTTGCGAGTTGACTGGAATCTCCAACTTTGTCTTGATTTGGCTCATGCGGCGCGACTCATCTCTGGTCAACTTCAACTCCATCACCGGCTCTAAAGACGGCGGCGACAAAATGCAAGAATTAGGCCCATCAGAACGAAGTCCCGTTAACGCTCAGCTGTCGCTGTGATAGCCGACCGTACTAGGCATGAGTTGGCCCTACACTCGAATTCATCACTCTCTGCACCTTGTCTGTGTTGCGTTTTTATAAGCAGGCTGAGAGGAGTTGAGAATATTGTACGTCAAGGTAAAAGTGGCAACTTTGAATTCAGTGCGCTGATCAATTGGGAGCCAATGCAGATCGTGGAGAATATCAAATGAACGAGTACCACGATGGAGGGAGAGCGTGACTGGCAGCGACTTTAGCAAGTGTGTTTTGGACGCGCTAAAGACGATTGATAGGCCTATCTGAGTGGTACCGAACAGGGGCGTCCACTCCATTGACCGGTAGAGGCAAATGCCTCCTGGAAAAAATGGGGGAAGTAAAAAAGTTGAAAACTAGGGGAGATTTTTTTCTATGGCAAATTGCCTAAAATACCGAAATACGCACAACACAAAATGCGACAATTCTGCAATGCTCCATTTTTTTTGCTCGCTTCGCTAGCAGATTACTTGTAGCCCCCATTTTTAAATTTGTGGTGCCACCATACTTTTTTGCTTTTATTGCTTAAACTGCACTGAATTTGGTCAGTAAATTCTTTGCAAAATGAGTAAAACTGTTTCCATCAGATGTCATATTTAACGCTAAAATGCACCAAATTCAATTTCGGCTGGGGCTCCGCCCTAGACCTCACTAGCTGGGGGAGCTTACAGCGCTCCTTCAGACCTCCTGTATTGAAGAGACCCTACTTTCAAGGGGAATGGACAGAATGAAAAAAAGGAAGGAAAAGGGAAGGAAAAGAGCAGTGGCGTAGACAAGGGAGAGGGATTTAGGCCCCAATCCTCCAGACAAGACATAAACATACGTTTAAATGATGGGTGTAAAAACGTTTCAAACAAATTTAAAGCCTTAAAAGCGTTAAATATGGTACATAAATTTAAAAAAAAAACTGTTTTAAAACGTTGAATGAAAACGTTAATTCTAGTTTATTCAACCTCTTGTTCAATGCCAAATGTTGTAGGTGCAGTATAGCTGAAACTAGAGACTAAGAAAACTTTATTTATTTTCACTTCCATCGTGGGTCATAAGATCAAGTATTCCTAGACTAACTAAGTAAATCACCATTATCCGCTTCTCTGGTTGCAAAATGTGCTTTTCGAAGTGATTGATAAAATTTTTATAACGTTTTAAAAAATAAAACAAAGTTAAAAACGTAAAAATGTGGCAAAAATAAAAAAGGTAAAAAACGTTTTTTACATTTACGGTTTAAACTGCACTAAATTTGCCAAATTAGTCAATTTATTTTCTGGAAAATAATAGAAATTATTGCCACCAGATCTCGCCTTTTAACGCTAAAATGCACCAACTTCGATTTCGGCTGCGGCTCCGCCCCAGACCCCGTTGGGGGAGCTCACAGCGCTCCCTCAGACCCTTAGCTGCATTTCAGGGGTCCTTCTTCTAAGGAAAAGAAGAGGGAATAAAAGAAAACAAGGGGAGGGAAAATAGAAGAAAAACAAGAAAAACGGAAAAAGGCAACCAAAACGGACGGAACAAAAAGTACGAAAAAATTGATGGGAGAAGGGGAGAGAGAAGAGCGTCAGAGTTGAGGGAAGGTTGCCTCCTGGCGCTGAGGGGGGATAGACGCCCTTGGTGCCAAAGGTAGTCGGACACTTTGGGTGATTTCTATTCATTTTTGGAGACGGACACCTTGGGTGGTTGGGGTGTTGGGGGAGGGCACTGAGGGTCTCAGTGGACGGAGATTAGCTGGCCAATCACGTCAGCAGTCAGCTAGCTCCGGTCTAGTGAGGCGACTATTGAATCGATATCGGAATCACATTTTAGTTTGGAGCCGTATAGGGCGGATGGACAACACGCATCGGTTTATATTTATTGCATTTATCTAATTATTTCAAAAATACAAGCAATTTGCATAAGAATGAACGTTTATTAGTGTTGCAGCCGAAAGACTGGATTGCGATAGTACTTTTTTGAGTCAGAGAGCCAAAAATTGCACTCATTTGAGTCATTTCAGCACACCGCACACAGTAATGATCAAAAACTCACAGGAACACCAACGCACACAAAGAATTATATTACTCCTACAGTATAGACACAAAAAATGAAATAGGGCTTATGCTTTTCCTTTTAGCCACTGATCTTTTAGGTACTTAATTCCAATTATATAATGGCCAGTTCACACTAACGATGCCGACGCGACTCAACTGCTGTCGAATCAAGTTGCGTCGTTGATGGAAACTGGCCATTAGTTATTCTGTGGCTTGATAACGCCGGAAATATATAAAAAACATTTCTAATGTTTTTTATAAAAGTTTTTAAAAATGTTTTTTATTTTAAAAAATTTTCAAAGTTTTTGTGCTATTTTTAATGTTGTGTTTTTGTTCTTATTAAAACATAAACGTATAAAATTACAAATATGATGCATTCCTCATGGGCGAATTGCGTGTAGTCCTGTTTTCGATCTGTACCATATCACCGTTGCATAATAACATTCAGTACATGTCGGTCTTTAGTCTTGACAAATGGCAGGTTTTTGTTTTTAACATGTTATTGTGCTAATTTCTGCCAAATGTAGTTTAATGTTTTTATGTATGTTTTTGCATGTTTTTGCATGTTTTTATAAAAGTAAAAAAAATTAGTTTTTTAAAATGCTTTTTATTTGTAAATTAATATTTTTGTCATCTATGGATAACGCGTTTTGATCGGTAAGGCCCAAACTCCGCTACTCTGATTAGTTGCAGCTTCATTCGACAAGTGGTACAACAAGTTGTACATATTATTGTCATGCTAAGATGCTACGGTTTTGTTTTGGACCTCAGACAATTAACGAACGAAAGTGCACGCGTTGTACAACTTCCTGTGTATTTGCGGTAGACTTTTTGTCGACTTGTCGTACAGCTCGTTGCACGCCATATAGGCCTACAACTAAACGAAAAAGAAACGCAGTTTGAAGCCTAAAAGTAGGCTATTTGTGCTAATCACCACGAGTATAATAATTGTGGTATATTTTCACTGATGAATGACGTGCTGTAGGCCTAGACCTACCTGGCTCGGCATTGACAGCGATGACAGCCATACAACAAATGCAGATCCACGTGGCTGCACACGTGCTGGCGAGTCGCTCCGTCATTGGTCACGGTCCCATCACTATTCTTCCTTCGAACACGATTATTTATACCCCAGCTGCAGAATCCCGGCTTCGCTCGTCCACTAAACCTATGCGACGATGACGCTTTCATAATATAAACTCCTACCAGAAGCTATCTGTGACGTCAGCAACGCGGCTAACGACGCGGCGTTGCAGCCAGGGCCGGATTAACGCATTGGCCGCCTAGGAAAGGGCTTAGGGCCCCGAGCTTTTTAGGGGCCCCGCGCCAAGCTCAGTAAAAACAAGAAAGTTACGCATTGGAGAAAACGAAATATCTGGAACTTTTCAAAACGTCGACACTGCCGTCAAACTTTCCCTGATATTGCCCATTTATTGCTAAAATTGAAGGAGTGAGGTCGTTCTCTGCGCTAAAGAAAGTAAAGAATCAACTGCGGTAGGGTAGATTAAGTTGCATTTTTCGTCCTGCTGTTTTATTATTTCTTTTGTCGCGTTCTAGTAGTGTATATGTGTCTCTGTCTGTCGTTGTTTTTATTTATAAAGAAAACCGCGAGCTTTGATCGCTAGATTGTGCGTTTGATTTTCCTTTCTAGATTAATTAATGTGGACTTCTGTGCGTTTTTTCGTTTTGCACCCTCTTGCAATACTTGTGGCCATGGTTATAAATTGTTTGCCGAGCAGTGTACCCATAATGTACGCTATCATTCTTTTGCTAGGCGTGTTGTTGGCCCGCGGAACATACTTCCGGTCCATGTTGATTTTTCCTCTCTCGTTAGGTTCAAGGCTTTTCTTAATCGTACTGATTTGTCTAATTTTCTGTTATATTCTGTTGATTAGGTTAGATGTTAGTGTTCCTTCTGGAGCCTTTCTATCCTTGGCTGGCATTTTGTTGTTTTTATTTGTGTTGCTGGTGTTGTCAATGTCAGTGCTGAAATAAATAAATTAATTAATTAAATACCGCGTAGGGATTGTCAGGCCCTATAGGAAGCTAAAAGCTGTAGTGCACAAGAGCTCGCAGTGTCGCACTGTACCAAGCTGTGACAGTCACACAAAATATTTGGGCCTAACTAGTTAATTATGTCTACATGTAGTATTCGTGTGCCTACTACTAACTGGTTTGGCTCCAACGTTGTCTGCTGTGGACTCATAAATACAATCTATCTTCATGAAGCCTGTTTTAAAAAATATTGCCACACTCTTTTCCGATTGTGGCATTGAGGCTTGATTTTTTTATATAAATTTTCTGTTAAAATGCCCTGCTCACATGCATCATTTTAGAACTTTTTGGTCAATTAATTCACAGGAAAATTAGTATAACGCCTGCCAGCAGATGTCAGATTTTAAGGCTACAATGCACCAAATTCGATTTTTGCGGGGCCTCTGCCTCAGACACCGCTGAGGAGCTCACAGCGCTCCCCAGACCCTCTAGCTGGCTTTAAGGGGTCCTGCTTCTAAAGGAAGGGAGGGGAAAGGAAGGGAAGAGAGGGCAGGGAATCAGAAGG
>Ga0209367_1009356_pt1 | contig 13311 bp, 10 predicted proteins | sample WorMetLIZISLAND2_FD_187412 | JGI IMG/M metagenome (GOLD analysis project Ga0209367, IMG submission 187412) | Marine gutless worms symbiont microbial communities from Max Planck institute for Marine Microbiology, Germany - Olavius geniculatus... ... | reverse complement strand
CTTGTAAGGACGCCGCATGTATAGCACCATGTAGTTAATCAAAAGATTTTTGCTGTTTTAGTGGACTGATATATCGTCACGTCGTCCTTACACTGAGTTTTAAACTGGTAAGTTTTTTACATTTATTTCGTTTAAGAGCCATTTCACACATAATGCAATATTTGTTACACAATTTATCAGAAACGCTGCCAACACACATTAGATTGATAGATATGATGATAAGGGAATATTATGGAAGAAAAAAGTTATTAACTTAAAATTTAACCCTTAACTTATTGCATATTTTTGGACTTTATATATGGTGTTGCAATGTGTAACCTAGTGATAATTTCGCTACTAGAAGTTACTTAGTTGCTTACTTAGATATTTTTCGCATAACTTAAATCGTGCCAAGCCATAATGCATAACCTATTAAGGAATACGTTCCGATCACACGGTTTCGTTTTTAACCTCGAATTATCGGGTTCAGAAGTTGGAGCCAAAACCTGACAAAGCTTAAGCGACAAACGAACTCTCCACTAGCTAAACGTCAACATCAATTTCGTGCAGCTGCCAATGCTCGTGTACACGTATCAGTGTATCACGCAGGCTTATTTTTTGTTGTATTTTGTTTTAGGCGTCTTTTATACAATTTTATAATAGCCTAAATTTATATATAAGTATGGCATCCGCCGTCAGCAGAAGATTTTTTTTTGTTTGTGACCAATGTCAAAAAAACATAACACAATATTAAGATCAAAATTAAAATCACGGCCGCAATTCTGGCTACGCCGGTCAAATCTAAATAATGATGCTGCGGATCGCAATCCGTCTGCGGATGGATCCGCTAGTCGTCAGCACACCTCCCCGTTGTCGCGATGGCTCTATCGACAGCGTGCGTGCTTTCAATGCAAATAGACCAGCAGCATTGCATTACAATGTCGGTCGTGCTGCTAGGCCTAGCGTCCTACTGTTGTGTCACCGACCTGCTACGGTCAAATAGTCGTATTGTGCTACTGTAACTGTTTCGCGTGCTGTCCGGCCTACGCATTACTGCATTAGGCCTATACAAAGTCTACAGGAAACAGCTGACAGCGTAGGTGGCCATAGTTTCTGCGTGTTGTGGAATACCGGTAAGTCACCGACGACATTTAAGACTCGGGAACGCCTGCTGGGTTAGTTCGTAGTCGGTTGTCAACTCGGAAGTTGTTGAATACGCCTGGAATTCAGTCAGCCGATTTCTGTGAGAGACGGTCGTCAGCATCAGATTTCGGCAAATCACACGGTATGATAATATCATTCATACTCTTGTTTTTGGCTGACCGTTAAGGTCGAGTCTTTCTATTACGATGTGTCGTTTGTCGTTTGTTACGCATGTATTGTAGCTAAACGGTACGTCGTAGGGGGTCGGCGATGGTACCGTTAGATAGGGCGATGACGAGTTCCTATATAAGCTGTCAATAGTAACAATGTCTTTATCTGCAAAGTTTCTTCCCGCAGCCATCACCCACGTGCGCCGAATTAGGCCTACCGTTTTATATATCCTAGCATGAAACTGCAATCACTTTGTGAAGTCGCTTTCTCTCCGCTACCGGACGCTGGCCTTCAGTAGCGGTAAGGTCGGTGCGCCCTAGCGACAGCTGGGCTTCTTGTCTCTGTGTGTGTCACGAGTACGTTCGATCCTTGAAGCTCGGCGACCGATAGGCCTAATGGTGATAGTGTACGCCGCGACGTAACCGCTTGACGAATGAGGACTTTGACATTAACCTTACTGGTGTGGTCTAATTAAATGCCGGTATTCTGCACTTAACAGCGTGAGCTTGCTAGCGTTAGTTCGCGTGTACCTCTCATGTACCTGCTGACTTACGATATTATACTGTAATAGGCCTATATTCAGGTGCTCTCATAGCCTACCGGTACATACTGCACGTGTATGTAGGTCCTACGCTACGTCCCAAAAAGCATCCCCGACATTTTCGGCCATAACTAGAAAATTAATTGTCAGATTTTTATAATTTTTGGTACAAATATTCCTGATAAAACTTACCATAAAGTGACCATTTAGTTTTCCACCTCGCCCAAAGTTTGTTTCTGCAGTACCTGGGGAAAAGCACAACAAATGCGATATGATTTCTTAATTAACATAACGCGTAAAACACGTGTTCTTTGCATTTCTGACACTTTGGCTGACATTTTATCCAGTTGTCCATATTTCAACTGCCTATAGTAAAATTGCCTAAAGTGTTGGCCCACTATGCGAACACAGGCAAGGAGATGCTTTCTCCATTCATTAACAGCAGTATCGATAATGTCCTGTTTCAGACAAATCCAAGCTGTACCAGTCGCTTCTTGACTTCAGAAATATTTCTAAACTTCACCTGTTAAACACGCTGCTGCTTGACAGTCAAACCTTGTAATAGACTGGCCTACAGATTATGGACAGATGGAATATAGGCCTATTGACTTTTTTCATATATTTTAACACATATTATGCTTGGTCTGCTTTCCCCAGGTAGTGCAAAAGCAGACGTTGGGTGAGGTGGAAACTGAAACACTTATTTAATAGCCAGTTGTGTCGGAGACACTTCTGCAAAAAATATTAAAATCTGCTAATTGGTAAACGGTTTTTAAGTTACAGTCGAAAATGTCTGGGATGCTTTTTTGGGACACAGTGTACATGTCTCTTTTTCTGTCGTGCATATGTTTAGGCTGTTAGCTTGCTCACACATACTGCAGAGAAACGTGTTTGTTGCCAAAAATTGAACTCGGATGCAAACGACTTTTGACGTGCAAAGCGCGTCTATGGTACGAGTTCTCATGTGTTCGTCCGTCTGTCTGTTCGTAACGGTTGTATTGTGGCTAAACGGTGCGAGATAATTATGCCTTAGGTTGCTATTCATCACTAATAAAAAGCAGCGTATTGCTTTCAAATGACAAAAATTATTGCCTTTAGATGACCTTGAAGGTCAGTACTGCAACATGAACTGCATAGGCTGTAACGCGTCTTCCCTAGCGACAGCTGGGTTTCTTGTCAGAGTAGGCTTGCAATATACATTTTCACGCGAAATGTACTTCGGTACACGTATTGAGAAAGAGATGCTGTGTGTAGGCCGCCGAAGATCTTCGAAGATAAATAAAACTCACACCTAACACGACAGTGACTTATACGCGCGACGCACCATAGGCATATGTGCTATAAGCACGTATTGGCTATCGTGTATTTCTGTTGTCTGTCCGCCTGTCACGACTGGGTACCGATTCAAGCCCAGGTAAGACAAGAGACTTGGCGTTTACACCGTAAGATAGCCTCGTGTCTCTAGTTTATTCTGAGCAAATTTCGTTCCACTGGATGAAAGGATTTTTTTCTCTCGAACGGGGTCTCGATTATAGAGGTGCCATAAAAGTCGTTATTTCACCGCTATTGACTCGTCTAGCGTGAAAACGGTTGCAGTTTGTTGCTTATCATAACAAGCGCTGCCGACGAACTTTCCGGATGTACCGACATCGATGACCTTGAACGACCTTGAACCCCAAAATATGGGGTTTTCGTGAATTTTTCGCGACTTCTTGCCGCGACGCGCATTTAAAGAGAGACTTTTGATCCAGGAGATAAACCAAGACAGCCTGTCTCGTGCGTCTCGCGAGCGTTAGCTCAGATTTTTTGTTTGCGTATGACGAACGTCGTACCGTTTCGTTTAGGCTAGGGTGTTTGTGATGTTAATTGATCGTTGACGCAAGATAGCTGGCGCCATGCGGCGTAGACCAATAGTGAGCAAGCGCGCGATAGGTCGGCCCATCATCCAGGCACGACGGCTGACAGGTGCTCCCACTGTATATGGCATAATAAACCTACAGTATAAACTATATAGGCCCCCTACTGTTTCTCATCTGACTATATGACTCACAGATGTAAAACAAAAAGTTTTCTAATGATTTTTAACGTATTTTTACTTTCTCAACGTTTTTTCATTAAAACGTTTTTTAACATCACACCTCGCACGATAGTGTGAGTGTTGTAAGGACGACCTTCAAAGTATATGGGAAAGTGCAAACTTTGACCCTCAGCCAACCAAAAAGCCCTGAACCGATCGTCACCAAATTTTAATGGCGTGATTACGTCGTGGACCCCTACCACCAAAAAAATTTGGGCTCAATCCGCCCAGGGGTTTTTGCTCCCCATATAGGTGAAATATACACCCCTCCTGTTCGGAATTTAAGCCTACTACACTTTTTTGGTTCTTCAACTCGCCTACAGGCGAGTCCGTTAGACCGATTTTTACGCTATACGTCAAATGACGCGGTTCTGCGCAAAGAAGTGCCTTTTTAATGTTACAAAATAAAAATTTAATTTTTGACTTATTTATTCGAAAAATTCGAAAAATTACAATGGCGCCTATGGGGAAAATTTAAAAAATCTTTAAAATGTCATAACTTTCGTTGTGTGCAAGATATAGTCGTAATTTTTGGTTTTAGGATATGGTTTTCGAAGTCAGCCTAATTAACGATGACATTTATATTTACCCCCGGTTGACTCCCGTTGCCATGACAACGAAATTTGGGACAAAATTGGCTATAACTCGGCTTGTGTAAGAGATTTTTGCGGGATTTTTTGCGCCCATAGGGGGGTTTTTGGGGATGGGCCATCGAATGCTGCCAATCGCATTTTCCCCGACCGACCCCCGTTGCCATGGCAACAAAATTTAAGACAAAATGGGCTATAGCTCGGCTTGTAGAACAAATATCACCAAGATCCTTGCATCTGACGGAGGTGCGGGTTAAAAGTTTGGCAATTAGATGACGTCAGTCGAAGTCTACCACAGCCAACCTTGATTTCCAGGTATAACGAGCAGCAGCGTAGTAGGAACAGCAGCAGCAGTATTAGACACATCCAACGTTCTGTACCCGACCGGAGGTATACTGCTCTGTCTTAAAAAGGTAAAAAGTAAAGATACGGATCCTGCTATAGCACTTTTTACATGTGTCAGGCTCATTCTCCGACTTTTAGCAATAAAACAGCAAATATATATGTAAAAAAACTTACCAGCTTACAACTGTGTGTAAGGACGATGTGATGATATCAGTCCTCTGAAACAGCAAAAATCATTTGGGTAACCTTAGATGGGGCTATGCATAAGGCGTCCTTACAAGCTGACTTTAGTTGGTAATCACTAACATAGTCTAAAGCCTTCTTCGTTTGATGTTATTTGTCGTATTAGGTCTACTTGTCCAATGTCGCCGTGGAGTGTCGTCGACTTGACGTTTACCCCCACTTGCAGACCAAAACGTGGCTCTGCAAACTTGCAGATACGTGTTTTTATTTGATATCGCAGAGGTTCGCATGCAGTGCGATAAAATAAACTGTACGACGTTGTACGATGTCGTAGTCTTATATAAGCCTACGACGTTTTACAGATGTTGTATAGAGGTTTTTCATTTTTATCGGCCGATCGTACTTAAGTAACGATCGATTGGCAGTTCGTCTGTCTGTTTGTTTGTTTGTCACGGATATTGTGGCTAAACGGTAAGTCGTAAAGACTCTGCGATGGTCGGATAGGGCGCTAGCGACTTTTTGTAGCCTGTCACTAGTAACCATGTTTCCATCTGCAGCGGTTTGGCCGCAATTTTTAATGGAATGTTTGAAACTATAAGTGGCCATACCTGGGAAACGGTGAAAGGTAGGGCCAATGTTGTTATTAGTCACTAATAGGAAGTGGCGTACACTTTTTCAAATAAGATGAAAATCATCGACCTTAGATGATCTTCAAGGTCACTGACAACTAGTACGGTCGGCTATCCTAGCGACAGTTGGGCTTCTTGTATTGAGGGCCCTAGTGCCGTTTAGGCAGTTGCTGCACATTACAACACTTCTTGTTTCATTTGACATTTGTTTCATTTGAGCTAATATGTCTATCGCAACGGATAACAAGCAATGGTCTAACGTTATGGCCTAAGTTTTTGATAAAGCTTTAAGCCTCAGTAAATTCAGCAACGCCCCGCACTTTGCATCCGACGCGAGCGCCTTAAATGCGACTTAAGGACAAAAAAACGTTTATCGCTACAGGACGACCTAATGGCCCTGTATGAGCATGTGAGTAAAAACTTGAGGTCAAACTTCGTTTTTTTTGCATTCGAGTGCCGCTGTACTATACTTAGCCAGTGCGTCACAATAATACACTATGTAGGTCGATAATTGAATTAGACAGCTCAAAAACTTAACAGTAGATAAATTATAAGATAAGAGTTTGCACACATTAGGCGGGGTCTTACATTGGCCTACTCTTGACCTCCGGCAATGAATGGCACTTAGGCATGTCTAACACGATATAAACGCATTGATATGGTTGTGCAACAGTTACCACGCAGTTTCTAGTAGTCCAACACCGTAAGACATAAAACCCAGCTGTCACTAGGGTAGGCCGACCGTACCGCCTCTGTCCGAAGGCCTGCTTTCGGTCGCGGAAAGAAAGCGATTACTCAAATTGACTGCAGTTCCATACACACCATGGCGACGCTGCTATATCGAACACTACAATCAGCGCTAAGATTAGATACGGTAATACGGCGCACGTGGTTGGTGGCTGCAGGCAGCAACTTTGCATTCAGAATTGCGGCCAAACCGCTGCAGACAGACGTGATTACTTTTGACAGCCTATAGGAAGTCGTCATCGCCGTAACATACCAACGGTACCATCGCCGATTCCTACGACGTACCGTTCAATCACAATACAGGCGTTACAGACAGACAGACAAACAACAGACGACACAATCGTGCCCAAGACTCGACCATTATTAAGGTCAACCAAAAAGTGACTAATCTTTATGCATTCACCCATTCGCCTCAGTTTTTCAGGTTGTCCGTCCGTGAGTTCGTTTGTGCGTTGCGAGAGGTTTGTTAGCACGATGTCTTTGATGAAATTTTACCGGACTTTGTTCATGCAGTTGAGCCTGAAGCAGTGAGGCCACAAATATACCAGTGAAGTTTTTGAAGGTCAGGGGGTTAACGTCAAAGTCGTTCATACAAATGACAAATTTCGCTGAAGCTTTAGCAGTCTAAAACTAATGGGTACGGGTACTTGTCCGTTAATTCACTGGCACCCGACTCAACTGCTAGAGTTAACTCTAAGCTTAAGCCAAAGGGTAGGGTTAAGGTTGGGGATAGCCGGGTTAGGGTTGAGGTTAGGGTTAGGCTTATGGTCAGGGTCAGGGTTAGGGTTAGTGTTAGCGTTAGCCTTAACAAGAATAATTCGGGTGCGAGTGAATTAACGAACAAGTACTAACTAATTCAAATCTCAGCGAAACTTGACCTCAACTTAGGCCTACCTGAGTGTCTGCAGTTTCCCTGATCTGCAGATACAACCATAACGGTAGTTTTTACTCTGGAGGCAAAGCAGTTCTGGTTAGATGTAAAATAATGCAGCTTCATACCATGGAACCATAAACATTTCGAATATTTTACAGAGTTTGGCAAGGCAACAAGAAGAGGCTAGAACTAAGCGGATAGTGGGTACGTCAAGACTGCATCGAATTTTTTTTACTTATTTTCGTCGAATTGAGTAAACACCCGCTTACGTCATCGTTGCGTCATTGCCGTAGAAATATCAACAACAAGCGTTGGTTGATTTTTAACGGCGATATTTAATTTTTGCATTTAATTGCTATACTTAGTTTTTGCTCGTGTGTTGACAGGCAGTATAGGATGCATCGACAGAAGATATTGAACGGGGGAGCGGCTGGGGGCGAATGGCGGAAGGAGAAAAACGGTGCCGCAACAGCCGTGGATGACCAAAAGGTGTACCACCGCGAACCGATGAGAAGGAAGGAATTTCAGAAACCGGAAGCCACAGAAAATTTCGTGTCTTCTTCGCTACTTCGCCGGTTCTTCGAGCGAACGTTAGTCCCGCTTTCCCTGATGTTTTTCACTCCGCATTCGGTGATCGTTCTCTGGTACACGGCCGTGCACTGCGACGGCAGCTTCGCCAGGCTGTTCCATGTCCTTTCCGATGGCGGAATCGTGGCCGGAATCGGCCGCATCTGGGCCGATATTCACATCGCCAGCCCGGTGGCGGTCGCCGTGATTGTCGGGTACCTGGTCTGGGCGCTCGTTCTGATGGTCACGGTTCCGGGACCGACGGTTGAGGGTCCGGTCACGCCGAACGGTAACGTTCCAAGCTACCGCGACAACGGCTTCTCGTGCTACGTCATCACGATGCTCGCTTTCACGGTATATATTCTGTCATCATCATCATCATCATTATCATAACACAGTAACACTAACACAGTGTTTTTACGCGCGATGCACTATTTGCTATGCGCGGATTGGCTATCGTATTCTGTCCATCTGTCCGTCCGTCCGTCCCTCACGACCCGGTACCGTTTCAAGCCAAGATGAGGAATAGAGACTCCCGGTTTACAGCGTAAGATAGAATAGTGTCTAGATAGTTTCTTCTGAGCAAATTTTGTGTGTTCTGGGTGAAAGAATTATGCTTGAATGGGGTGTCAAAGAGGGCTACCCTCTGTATGAAATTGTTATTTTACTGCTATTAACTCTTCTAGCATGAAAACGGTTTACGAATCTGTAGCCGTGAACTAAGACTCCCATAATAATTGGACTTATGGCGCCGGGCGGTCTCACGTTGGGCCCTGACCATGTGTTGTTTCGAAAATTAAAGGGACGTTTTTGTTTAAATATTGCAGGTATTGGCCGCGTTGCTGCCGCGCTGGACTGGTTATTCTGTCACAGTCGTCTACGACCACTTTGACGAGTTCCTAGGCACTTTGACCATCTTCTCACACGTCCTGTGTATTTTTCTGCACGTCAAAGGCCTGCTCTGGCCGTCGACCAGCGATTGTGGGACGTCGGGCAATCCTGTGTTCGATTACTACTGGGGCACCGAGCTCTACCCACGAGTGGCCGGAGTAGATATCAAAGTGTTCACCAACTGCCGCTTTGGGATGACCGTCTGGCCGCTGCTGGTTGCTATATTCACGCTCAAGGTATACCCAACACTACAGTTCATCATGATAAGTCATGAATGACATGTAGCCTATATTCAGCAGTTTGGCCACAATTTTAAATGCAATTTTTTTGCCAGCAGCGAGCAGGACCATTGCTTATGTGCGCCGAATTACCTAGTGTTGATTGTAGCGTTCTATATAGCAGCATCACCATACCGTGTATATGTGACTGCAGTCTTGCTGTGAAATCGTTTTTTTCCGCGGCCAGAAGTCGGACGCTGGCCTTTTGATATAGACAGTACGGTCGCGGCTTACCCTAGTGACAGCTAGGCTTCTTGTTCTATATCGCGCGCGGTACTTATTTTGTTTTACCCTTTCGCTGTTATTGCAATGCAGATTTTCAGCTGTTTGTTTGTGTGCGCGTAGAACTACGAGCTGTACGGGTTCGTCGACAGCGTCTGCGTGTCGGCCGGGCTTCAGATGATCTACTTCACCAAGTTCTTCTGGTGGGAGTCGGGCTACATGCGTACCATCGACATCATGCTGGACCGGGCCGGCTTCTACATCTGCTGGGGATGCCTCTGCTGGATCCCCGGCGTCTATGCGTCCGTGAGCATGTACATGGCTTCCAAGGCGGTCCACCTGGGTTTCTTCTGGTCAGCGGTCATCCTCGTCGCAGGCGTGGCAAGCTGCGCTGTCAACTACGACGCCGACCGGCAGAAACTGGAGGTCCGCAGATCGGACGGGAAGTGTCGCGTCTGGGGCGGTAATTCGGAGGTGATTCGGGCGCAGTATAAGTTATCCGACGGCGAGACGCGGACCAGCCTGCTCCTGGTGTCCGGGTACTGGGGCCTGGCGCGTCACTTCCACTACGTGCCCGAGTTGTCGCTGGCCTTCCTCTGGTCGGTCCCCGCGCTGTTCGAACACCTGATGCCGTACACCTACGTGCTGTGGCTGTCTCTGCTGCTTGTACATCGCACGTTCCGAGACGACACCAAATGCAGGCAGAAGTACGGCAAATACTGGGAAGAGTATTGTCGGCGAGTGCCCTACAAAATGATTCCCTATGTCTTCTAGGCGGTGCACAGTCCACTCCTACTACTTCGAGTTGTCATCGGATCGGACCGACAAGTCGTGCAACAAGCTGGACAGTGTCGTCGTGGGTAAAAAAGGGGGTGGCGCAAAAAGCTGTAATTTTTAGACAGACACTATGGAATTTCCGATGGAATTTTTACAGGCAGCTGCGAATTTCCGACGGAGGAGATTATGGGTGCCCGTAAGTTAAATTTTCCCCCTTCTCAATTTTTTTCCCAAATGAGGGTTTTCAGCCCCAAGTCTTGCATTTTTGGACAAAAATTTTCGGACAAAAATTGTCCAGCAGTTTAAAATTGACGGGGGTGGGGGCGCAGCTGCTTCCCTGTTTCTCCCCTGCATGACGTCACTGTTATTGGAGCAACAAGTCGAGCAACAGGCTCTACGACGTCTTGACTTTTCAGCGCGTTGTGGATTTGTTGTCTGCTTAAATTGTGGTAAAAGAAACGGGGTGGGGGAACTCCGACAAGCGAGCGATTGCTTAAGATCGAGACGGCGAAGGCTTTCGGGCGGAGGGGTCTACGGATAGAGTTGGGGTTAAGTGTCTATTTCCCCATCCGAGAGGGTCTGAGGAACGTCGTAAGCTCCCTTAGCGGGGTCTAGGGCAGGACCCAGTCGTAATTGAATTTGGTGTATTTGGCCATAAAGTCTGGCTATAAAATAAAATTGATATCAATAGTTTGACATTTTTTAAACAAAAATGATGACAGGAAATGGTGACAGAAAGGTTCAAACCGCAGTGTTAGAAGGCGATACTGGCACAGTGACACGTAATAAGCCTACATCAGAGTCCCCCCTCCGGGTATCCCATAAATGGAGGAACACTGTTCTCACTTGGAAGAAAAGTGGGAAACGACGTTTCGCCGCTTTACCCCACAATTGAGGCACTGAGGCTTTCGATAATTTTTGTGGACTTGTTGTAAAATCTGTGTACGGCTTGTTGTTCAACAAATCCGCAGCAATTCTAAGTGAATGGAGTTTGGGATTTAGTCGGCATTTCTTTGGCGCGGGGCTGCTAAATCAGATCCGTTCTAGATCTTTATGACTTTCAGTTCTTTTCGGTTATTATTTGTACTGAGTCGGACGGTTGTCGGCTTTTTTCGAGCGTACGTGAGGTTACTTTGTTCACGTTCTGCGCTCAGTTACATGGATATTGTTTAATGCATAGATGTAAAAACGTTTTTTACGTTGTTTATTCTTGCCACGTTTTTTACGTTTTTTAACGTTTTTTATTTTGCTTAACTTTTTTTATTTTTTAAAAAAACGTGCGCTGATAATCACATCAAAAGCTTTGTGAAGCACTTTTGGGACCACAGAAACGAATTAATAAGTCATAGTGATGTAGTTTACTTAGTTAGTCAGAATTTACTAAATAAAATGTTTTAACTAGTATCTTTAGTTAGTTTAATGCTATTGTCTTATGACCACGCAGCTGAATTGAAATTAATGAAGTTTTCTCTATCTAAACTATAATTCCAGGTATACTGCATTTACAGCATTAGGCATTAGGCAAGAAGTTGAACACATTATGGCCAACGTTTTTTATTCAACGTTTTTAAACATTTTTTATTCTTGCCACGTTTTTTACGTTTTTAACGTTTTTTTTATTTTTTTCCTGGAACGTTTTTTACATCTATGGTTTAATGTTCGATATTCGATATTAATGCGTGTGTGTATGTATTACCGTTGCTATAATTTTCCTTCAGTTTTATTTGCAGCGACCACAGCTTCGGTTCGGTTTTGCAGGATTTGTTACATTGTGTTCAGGTTTTTTCTCTAGGCAGTTTCGTGCCAGGCCGTGGAGATAGCAGAACCCACAAAAGCCAGAGCTAAGCCATGCAGGTCAAAACCTGGCATTGGGAGTCTAGGTCACCAATTTCGACCTTAAGGCCAAGGCCAAGGCCGGAATGATATTACAAAACTTATAATGATATTACGGTGCTAGTGTCTGCATTTTGTCATTAGTCGACGGTACTTACGTAACAGTCAAGCTTGTGGTACGAGTTGTCGTCGTTCTGGCTGTCTGTCTGTCGTCTGTCGTCGTCTTAACGGATGTATTGTGACTTAGCTACAGCAGGTTGTAGAGGAAAACTTTTTACACCAATAATTAGCCCTGTGTCATAAACCTAGGCTTGCAAATTTTCAGCGATCTAGTGCAAAGGGAACATTTTCAAATTCGGGGTTAAATGAAGATGGTAGGAAAAATGTGCATTTTTCAGCGGAATAACTGGCCATATCTTGGAAACGGTGAGAGATACGGCCAAGGTTACTGCTAATCACTAATAGGAAGTGGCATACGCTTTTTCACATAAAATAAAAATCATCGACCTTGATGGTTTTGAAGGTCATTGGCAACCAGTACGGTCGGCTATCCTAGCGACAGCTAGGCTTCTTGTTTTAGAATCTTTTGCCGTTCTGCGTGCAGAACATTAACATCCGTTGAAAAAAATTACATACAGTGCATCAGTGCCTGCCAAGGCTTGTCCAAGGTCAGAAATTTAGGCATCTAGGCTCTAGGCCAATTAAGGGTAAAGTTACTGGTGCAGTGCTGTAGATACATGTATTGCCAGATATTGTCGTTCACTTTAGCTGAATGATGCGTGTTTTAGTATATTGGTGTCATCTTTTACTATTGTTCTTCGTTTTGTTTGGAAGAAGTTATTTATTACTTATTGTCGTTTAGTGTTAGTCGACTGATATACGCTTGATATTAGAAAACTCAGTATTATGTGTGGAATTCAGTATGGAATTCAGTACTATAGACGGCTTGCAAATACGTGTGATTTTTCAAGAAAAAAAACAAAATCGAAAGGCCAATTACTGGTTTTCTCGGCAGAAGTTTTTCATTTTATTTTATTTCAAGTTTGTAGTCTGTCGTGCAGGTGCACAATAGGTAGAAAAATTTCTGTTTGTAATTGTTGTAGTCAATTCAATGCGGATGTATGTCCTGTTTGTTTACAAACTTTGAGTCAGTGGTGTAGCCAAGGGGGGGGAGAGGGCCCAAGCCCCCCAATCTTCCAGACAAAACATAAACATACGTATAAACTGCACAAAATTTGTTAATTTTGTCATTTTATTTTATTTTGTTGCCAACCGATCTCATCTTTTAAAGCTACAATGCACTAAATTTGATTTCGGCTGGGGGAGCTCACAGCGCTCCCCAGACCCCCTAGCTGGATTTTAGGGGGTCCTACTTCTAAGTGAAGCAAGGGAGGAGAAAAGGAGTGGGTACGGGAAGGGAGGGAAAAGATAAAAGGGGGAGGGCAAGAAGAAAAGGGACAAAAG
>Ga0209367_1009354_pt1 | contig 13312 bp, 7 predicted proteins | sample WorMetLIZISLAND2_FD_187412 | JGI IMG/M metagenome (GOLD analysis project Ga0209367, IMG submission 187412) | Marine gutless worms symbiont microbial communities from Max Planck institute for Marine Microbiology, Germany - Olavius geniculatus... ... | reverse complement strand
GTCCAGGGGCAGAGCCCCTGGTGGGGGGTCAGGGGGGCGAAGCCCCCTGAACCTGAAAGCTTTTTGCTTCTTGAACGTCCCACGGAACGGCAAAACTCTAAGATGTCTAAGTCGATTCGACTCAGTCTATAACATCGCAGTGCAGAAGGCTCGAAATTTTGGGGGAGCAAGAGCTATAGCTTGCTCTCCCGTGCCAAAAGTTGGGGGAGCAGCTGCTCCCTCTACTCCCCCTGTTCCAACGCCCATGAATGTTTTCAAAATGTGTTGTTTTCACTCCAGGTTTTGCATTTTTAGACAAATATCGCTGACAAGACGAATATTTTCCGACATTTTTGATAGCCAAAAATTTAAGTTAACATATTCGAGCAACTACCCCTTGCTACGACGCCACTTATAAATAACCACAGTATTTTTAAGTACGCAAAAATGTTGCGAAAAAATTGGATAAATCATAGCATTTTTTCATAAGTGATGAGGCCTATGCAGGCCTAGTGCACAAGCAAGATCAAACCATAAGCCTATTCGTTGCATTTTGTCGCTGCGAAGCAACATACGAGCCAAAAGTGTGTGTGGTGAGAATGGCTGCTTTTGGCTTGGCGGGAAAATGTCTGCAACTTTTCTTGTAGTCGACAGATCGTCGATGCTGCTGCTGCCGAGTTTGCTGCGGAGTGTTCAACCGCACAGAAACGACTCGGACTGCAGCAGGCGAACAGACAGACGCACAGGGACGTACAAACAGACAGAACAACATGCACAGTGATAAACTCCGATATATTGCCGACAACACTGCACGACACGATGTGACGTCATCGCGACGTGTGACGTCATAGCAGGTTCTCGTGACGTCACGACAAACACAGGTCAGTAATGTACATTGTTAGTGACAAAATTAGAAATGATAAGAATAAAACTTTTGCATGTCTTTACATAAGAATGATAAGATTGTCACTGGTATTGAATGTCGCTATAACGGTAATTCGAGAGTGATATTTCAGGAAGAGCGATAGATTGCGAGTTCATAGTAATCTTGAACTGTAACCTTTCGACCTAGAAATATTATCGTTGCTGTCTCTTAGTACTTAGTAGTCATCTTGTTGTGGCAAATTTATGCGAATTTTAATTTTGTGGCAGTCTTTTTTGAACGTAGGTTCATATGACATATGGACATGCAAACTGATAGACGAACCGGCGAATATCGACGGAAAGAGTAAGCCTAAATACCGAATGCCCATTCCGTACATTGATAATTGGTTTGGGTAGACTATAAAAAAATTAATATGCACAGATTTACATCAATTCTATAGAAACTGTACAACGTCACTACAAAACATATAGGCCCCCTAATCGTGCAGTATCGAATAGCAGTTGCATTGTATTGTTGGAATACCCTCGATTGCACAACTTCGGCCAAAAAAAATTGTACAGTATGTTGGCGTTCCGTGACTGCAGAAACAATAATATCTGCAACGAGCGTCTGGCGCCGCGGTTGAGTTATTCGAAAGCCGAGCAGAATTTTTTTAGGTCGGCGACAGCGTGAAAGGCGCGTCCGTGCGGAGAGGACGTCGGACGCAGGGCAGAAGATATTATGATATAATATATCCGATAGGAGGGGTGATCTGGGAGAGGAGGGTGGAACAGACGGAATCAAAGGAAAGATAAACGTGACGTGGAGTGAGAGTAATATGAGTAGGATTGATGTGAGTGGACGGAGTGAGTCCCAAGGTGACTTTGAGTGTCGTCACATCGCCATTCACGATGCATCTGTTCCCATAGCAACGGCATCAACAGCAGCAGCAGCAGCAGCTGTTGGTGTATCACATCCAAAGATTTACTGACGAACACAAAAATTAACGCTTTGCAGTAGCACAATATTATTACATACTTTACATGCGCGTAGATTTGTACGACGGGGTCAACGACGTAACAACACCTCATGACACGTAAGCGTTGACGAAGTTTGAAGGCAGATTATCACGAGTCTTCATAAGTCTGATGATGACGCAGTCGACACCATCTTAAAGCAATAGCGACGACTAAACTTGCAAAATGAAATGAATTAACACCACATCACAATAGACCGCACTACCATCATCCTTTTGTAAAGAAAGCGGCTCAGTAAAAAATAACCCTTCCCCTCCTTGACGATTTTTGTCTTAACGTCATCTAAATATTGATCATTTTAACAATACTCTCACGCGGGTAATTACGCTAAATTAACACTCTCCAAACCTGCAAAATCTAGTAAGCCTTGGAGCTTTCAAATAACAATTATTTGATCTACTATAAGTACATTGCAAAGGTGACGTTTCGATAGCGTACGTAAACAAAGGGTTAAAGGTGAAATAGACTTGAGATGGTCGACAGACGTATAGTCGAGGCTAATCAAAGATCAGCAGCTGTTGAGATCAGCGCTGCGGATTATTGACTATCTGCCACAGAGCGGGAAGAATATTGCATCAAAATTGAAAACGGGTCAGCGAATCTGCAATTTGGGTCGGGTCGGGTCACTCACGTAGCTAAACTGCTTAAAATCTGCATCGAGCGACGTCGCCAAAAATGCGGTGACAGAAGCTTCTGAAAAAGTTGACGTAACAGCAAAACGTAGCTTGAAATTGACTATTTTGTCGATAGGCTTTATTATTATGCATTTGAAATAATTATTATGCATGTGGTGGCTCAGCGGTTAGGGCGTTGGAGTGCAGATTGTTTTGATCTATCTTTGCTCATTTCGGCGGAATTCACTCTTGAAATGTGGGCCACAGCAAAAAATTGCAAAAACACACAAAACCTATTTTAGGGATTCTAGGTCGTTCAAGGTCGTTGACTTTGGTGACAATCGAAAGAACGTATGAAAATTTTATCAGTGATTAGTAGTAGTCTTTACCCTATCTCGCATCTTTCTGAGATACGGTGATTTATTGGCTCAAAATCGCCAATTTTTCGTACTTCTTCTCATTTAGCGCCCTCAGACGAGGTGATCCTATCTGGCTGGGGTTAAGGCGGGGCGCGTTCACCTCTGTCGGGTGGCAGGTAACACTGTGTGATCCCATATGACTAGTGACGCTCCGTAGCTCTGAGATGGGTTCGCTCATTAGGAGCTATATGCGACTTTTTAACCTTTAATTTTTTATTTCCAGAAAAACAATTTACGGATCTTGAAACTAGAGTTTGTGCCAACCGACGGCGATGACTTCGTGATCTTAAGTTGCGTCATTTTGACAAAATACAGCAGTGTGACAGCAAGACAATCTAACAGACAGTCACATAAACGTATCTGTGATAGCTACAAGACGCGGTGTGGCACTACCTGCTGTCACGCATAAAAAGTGGCGCGTTTGTTTGTGACACGGTGTATCACTGCGGCTGCTGCTGTTGCTGGAATGGGAGATTGATGGAAGTCGTCGCGCATCCTGCGTCTGCGCGGCGACAAATATAATGAGGACCGCGACGCGAATATTATACTCTCGGCGACACCGTGGTGTGACGATCCTAAACACTTTGGTCCGCAGTTAGCCCACGATTCAGCGGACTGCTCCGCATGCGTGTCAGCACCGGCAAGTTTCACATCAGCGAATCCACCACACCCGTCATCAGCAGTTTGAGTCATGTTTGAGATCTGCGATAGCTTCTGTAATGATTCTGCATGCAGATAGTCCACCAAACACTTTTTATTTCGCTAATCTTAGTGACTCTGTAGAAGTTGGAGTCAGGGCTGGACCTAGTCCTTACCCCACGCTGGTCCTCAGAGCACCGAGCGACCGGCCGGCGGCCATGTTGTCACGTGGTCACAAGGGATCACGCCCCGCTAAACATTTCCATTTGTTATTAGTCGTGCCACGCCCCGTCCATCCCGTCCCGTTTCGTCCCGTCTCGTCGGCCGTCCCCAGTCGACGTCGATTAACAAACCATCCATAGATATATGTCACCGTACGTCCGCCGATCCGTCAACTGTATACATTTTTAAAATTTCTATTTTAGGTTCTGCGTCCCGTGGGGAGAAGCCAGATACATCATCGAATTCCTGGCACGCACAAGCGTTATACTGCCATTTGATGGTTATAGCGAGGTGCACACTGCACAGGTGTGATAAAAGACTGACAGACGGGCGGACGGACCACGCCACGTTAACAGCTGTCGCAATAAACGGAATCGCACTGCCGCCTAAACAGAGGTAATGACACGGAGCAAAGTAGCGATTGCAGGTCTATTGCTGAGCGACACTGACAGATCCAGAAGCCGAAAAGGGGAAGCATGCATGGCTAGCGCATTATCGCGAGCCTATAACGGGGATCTGGAGGCTTAGCCCCCAAGAAGGTCCAAAGACAGAGCTAGGGTCAGGGAGTGAGAGGGGTTTGCCTCCCTGAAGCCGAAAGCGTTTTGGCAGTCACTTGTAGTATTTTTGCTTAAATTTTACATTTTTTAAAATATTGTCATCACGTTTACTTTACACGTTGCTTCAAAGAAGAATGTGGCCCTATTGGCGACTGCATATGACTGAAGGGGAGGAGCAAGGCAGGGTTGCTCTTTTCTTCCTGGATCCGTCAGTGCTGAGCGCGCAGTGTGTTGATTGAACAAGTGGCAGCGATAGACGATTGGAAAGTTATATACGAACACCGGATTGTCGGAATTTGTCGGCATCATCGATAATTTCAACGTCTGTTGTGCAACTTTGCACTGCAATGCCAAAAATAAATTTATAGCATAAAAATTGTCTTAAAATTAGTTGATGTAGCCGAATGACGGATGACGTAGCGACAAATAACGTAATAAAGTATGATAGCACCTAGCTGCGTGGTGACGTAACCAGCTGTGATGACGTCACTACGCAGCAGCTGATTACAGCTGGGCTGGGCGCCTGCGGCTGCTGCAGCCTCATTAGCAATTACGTCATCTCCATGGCAACAGTAAACTGCATATCACACAAGGCGCTGAAACAGATGAAGTGAACACACAGAAGTGAAACACAGTAAGATACAGTAGACAAAATTTAGTATTATAAAATGCAACTATAAATAGTCAAATAAACTCGATGAACTTTTGCACTGAATATGCCATATGATAACAACACCACAATCGTCGTCGTATCTATTACTGTTGCTATGACAATAATTAAGCGTTGTTTTTATTACAAAAAATGTTTTAGTTTCTGCTTATTTCATTATTTTATTTACCAACTTTCATGTTGTTTCATCTTTTAAATAATAGTTTATTATTGATATAGTGAAGCACCGGTCATTTTTTTGCGTGGTTACCAGTTCTCAAGTTTTTTGCCTGCTTTTAAAAATTTAGTTTCGTTGAACTTCCGGTCGTGGTTGCTTTTTGTAGACTGTGTGTGGTTACTGTATAACTATTCCGTTATGATTGACGGAATGGAATTACGTACGAACTGTGTTTCTTATTTGCCGGCCGTCTGACACATACTTCAATTTAGCGGTCATGCGGCCTGAGCATTCATTTGCAGCCGAGCCTAGTTCTGACGAGAAGTTATGTTGTTGCGACGACGACACACTCGTTCTGTACGTCAGACGTCTGTCTCTGCCGTCTGCTAATTCAAGCATGAATCCAGATGCTATGTGCTACGTATGTCTGTCCGTCCGTCTGTCTGTTTAGAGCGGCTGACAACTTTCTTACGACCAAAGCCCCCCACACTGTTCAAACGCGTGTCTTTAAAACAGACTACGCAAGCATTAGCAGCTTTTGCTAATTTGATTTTTATGCACATCGCCACAGACTTCACGAGTACGTAAAACGATTTGCATATTGCGCTCTTATTTTACGTTCCTAGTCAGAATGATTTGGCTGAAAATTTTAGTGTATATGTACGAAATACCGCGCGAGTACGCAGTACGAGCTTATTCTACTCCAGACAGTGCGGTATCGTACTTAAACCACACTCACATCTCACAGACTATACGTAGTTTGCTTTATGACGCACGATTGCAACCGAAAGTCACGAAATTGCTGAGTGCGGTTTAAGTAAATGCTGGTAAATTAGGCTAAGCCGCTTGAGGTTGAGTTCAAGCATTTAACATTTGAAGTGTAGTCGCTGCTTACCGCGGAAATTTTGTCCCACGAAAAGGAAGAGATTGTTGTGTTTTTTAATATAGAGGGGTTTCGTCGGCACTGCGTCTGTTACGAAGTACGTCCTGTATATATGCGCTCTCATATATAGCTTCAGACGAGCTTTTATAGCTAGCTTTTGGTTGCGTCAGAAGTATATCTGTTTACTACCTGGTTCTCGCTCGCTGTCACCATGAAACTGTAACTCACTGTTATGTGCGTGTGTGCATGTGTATACGGGTCTGAATATGATGTAGGCCTGCAGTTTATGGCTGATCACGCAGTCAGAAAGATGATCGACTAATGTCTAAATAAACTGACGCTGTGTATTTAGAATCTGAAAAAACGGCTGTCCCGTTTATCACGTCGTTAAAAAAATGCTACGAAGTGAGAGAAAGTCTACATTGTGACCGGAAGAAGCGGTCCCATAAACAAAGCGATGCGGCACTCATTTGGGCAGTGTGCGTAAATTTTCAACAAACTGCGTTGTCTGCATCGTAATGTTATTATTTCTTAGTAGAAACGCTCTTCGTGCAGGTAAGCGTGATCTCTGTAGTCTACGCCATAAATAATTTCTATAGCCTCAGCTATGGGTAAGCTAATTGTAAACATTTCCCAAGAATGTGGACTTCAGTGATAGAAAAAAATGGCGAGTAGGCTTAACCATCTTTTTTACGGAGTTATCTTGGCATATTGGGGAAGCAGTTCTCCAAAAGTAAAACATTTTTAACGTTCAGAACGTGATCGCGACAGGTTGTTGAAACCTTTAGCTCTTTTTACACTGCGCGTCGCACCACATAATGCGCTAATACTACATATATTTTACATATGTCGGCATCAGTCATCGGTCATCGTGTGCACGGGAGTGTCAAAGTAATCGGCGTGCATTAGCGCAACAACGCACGTACAGGACCTACATCCGTTACACATCGTGTGACGTCAGCGCATCGTAACTGCCTGCAGCAACATCAGCAGCAGCAGCAGCAGCAGCGTACAACAATGCAACACCGGCTACTTGGGTGTCCGTTCGGCTTTAATGCAAGCTCGAAGTATCGAAAGCCTTAAGCGTAACCGGCTCAGGCGCGTCGGGGCGGCATCAGTGTCAACTGCGAACGAGTCCTTACCATTGTTAGGCCCAGTTGACTGTTGGCGCCTAGACGCTCGGGCGGCCGCATGCGTGTCGGCACTATTGTTTCTCCCACATGATTGTGCGTCTTTAAATAAAATCAAATATCGTCAACCTTGACATGGATGAGTATATAGTCTCCAATCATCAATCTGAGCGTAGATGTTGATGAGGCGCAAGAGAATGATAAGAGCACAGTGCTCACAATAAAACGAAACAATAGGTCTATAGGTTTAAGGTTAACATACTGACCACAATGACCAGGGGTCAACGTTGACCCCGTATATAGCAACCAGCTAACATAGCTGGCGGTGGACACAAACTGCTAATTTCCTGAGCATAAACCCGCACGTACTGAGAGACTAGAAAACGGACGGAGAGAGGCATACAGAGTGAGATAGTGGAGGACAGGGAACGACAAACAGGGTAACAGATAGTTGGATCGACGGATCTATGGCGTGTTGCTAGTGCAAACATGTGCTGACCGAACGAGCGACTGACGGAGTGAGTGAGTAGAATTTTTACGTCGCGCCGGATCGCCGGTCATTTCTGTGACGACCGAGTCTTTCCAGGCAATCATTTGCACTGTCGCTGAGCAGCACTGACGGAATGCTATGTGCTATAATAAGGTTTATATATAGGAGCCTATATAGGAGCTGTCCATGATTGTATACTGACATGTGCTGACCGATGAGCGAAGCGATGTGTTGGCGCAGATACAAATTAGTGCCGCTCTGACGACGTGTTCTGCATTACGGTAGACCTAGTGTCATGGATGTAGTAGGCCTACTCCAGTCCGGCAATCGAACACGTTTTTATTTTTCCTGATTCGGACTCGAACTGACTGGATTCGTACTTATAATACCCCCAAACTAAATAAAACATTATGTATTTTTTATTTATTGGGGGAATTATTCTCCATTCTATCTGAGTTTTGTGTAGGCCTACTTGTTTTTGTTGTATATGGACCCACGCAACCATAGGCCAGTACTCAAGTCCGGCAGTGGTATCGAGTCGTTTGCTTTATGACGCACGACTGCAGTTGAAAACTGTGAAAACGTTAGCAGTGCAATCTAAGTGTTGTTTAATTATTTTTCGTGACTCGGACTCGAACTGGAACTAAGAGGACTCTACTACATGACTGCATTACGGTAGTGCCCGGCAGTCGCCGCTCGCTGCTACAGATACTGATGCTTCCTGGCTGGCCGATGACCGCCAGATTGTGTGACGGTTTCTCTACCTCATTACGCGGCCTTTAATGCCCCGCGGTTGACGATCTATGTACATGGCCGGGAGAGTGGGTAGCCGCTACTAGAAATAGTGAGTCGTAATTTGTTTAATAAGTATCGTGCTAGATTTAACCTTTGTAAAATACTGCTGGTTTTGGTTGTTGCGTATCAATCAATCGCTTTATAAAAATGAACGAACTCAATGTGTATCTTCGTAAGCGGGACATTGCATGGGACTAATGCATCACTAAAGTGCATTCTCCCGTTTTACTCCATGTACGTAGAACGTAACACTGCGGGCGTGATAGAAGTGTAGGAATCGTCATAGTACCGGGTGACCGACGCGGTGTCAGCTGTTAAGCTGCGGTCACACTCGCTGCTCGCGACGCTCCACTTGTTTCCATTTATTGTGAACTTTTCGTACAACTTGTTGTGGATTTGCTGAAAACTTTTAATTTGTTGTGCATTTTTGTTGTATAGCTTGTTGTACAATATGTGGTTCAGCAAATCGACAGCAAATCAGATTAGCGGAGCTTGGTCTTTAAGCTGCGGTCACACTGGCGTCACGCAACCCACAGTGACATTAGCGACAGCGACGCCAGACACGTTTGCCCGCCCGTCGCTCGTCACGTCGATTACCACTGCATACATCACCAAGCCAGGCCTAAACGAGACAAAAATGTTCCCGTGGTCAATTGCTCATGCAAATATTGTCAGGCGTCATTTCTTGTTATCTTCGTTAAGGAGGCTCGTGTGTGACAGTCCGCGTTTATTTGTTTATCTGTCTGCAAAATTACACAAAAAGTTACAGGCAGATTAACTGAAATTTTTCAGAGAAGGATTAACTTGACCCAAATTGAAGGTAATTAGATTTTGGTGGTGATTCGGTTCGACATCTGGATTGAAAATAAGATTTACAGATTTTTTTATCATTGCCAGATAGGACGAGTCTCCGCCGAGTAATGCTGCCACCTGTTGAACACAACGGAAACTAGACTGCCCAGCCTCGCTCAAGGCTAAGGCTCTCCGCAGTAGCCGCCGTGGCATGCTGCGATATAGCAATGATGTTAGCGTCGTCGGCCGGTCAAGTATCTAAAATCCCGTCATGTGACCTTGACCGTTGATCCATGACCTTGAAATTCAATAAGGTGTTTGCGGTTGTTGAGGTACATGTTTTTGCAAAATTTTTGTCAGCCATCCACGAGTTACACTTGTCGATGATCCTGAAACTATACTGTCGTTGTCACCACGGGTAGTAAAATTTCATATGGCGTTGCCTGGGGTTTGCACTCTCTGAGTGCCTTTTCAGTTTTGGTATTGATTACGGTGTAAATAATTAGCGTTCCGGTGAACTAGAACAGTGTTGCGATGTTGCTATAGTGAGACTGCTGATAAACATAGGCGTTAATTTGCGTCGTTCGTCGGTTTGTTGTAGGTCACGTGACCGATGACGTCAGAGCTGCTGGCCGGTGCGAGTGACGACCCGTTAAACGACTAACCGCTGGACATATGCAGTGACTGGCTGATCACCCGGTCGACCACCTCCACTAAACGTGCTTTACTACATCCGCCCGACCAACGAGCTCGTTCCAGTTCTTGTCACGTGGTACGAGACGCTACTCCCCAGCTGCTCGGCGCCTGCTAATCTGTCCACCGCCGCGATGAAACGCAACTCAGTTGGCTGCCCGCCGCCATTTCTCTCCTTAATCACGTAATCCAGCAGCAGTATGGCGCCGGCGTAGTATATATCCCGGCATGTTCGCTCGCTTGTTGAATGTTGATACAGCGACGAAATGACGACGAAAACGACGATCAGCGCCACGCCGGGGAGTGACGTCATACCATTCGATAGTCACGTGATGTCTGTGAATGTGACGTCATCGAAGTTGCCGCCGACATCGGAAGCGGAAGGAGAATTTTTGTGGCTGTGGTACGTCGTCTTCACGGTGGTTTTGCTGGCGCTAATATTCGCCTCGTTCGACAGCACGGTTTAGGTCAGAGCTCTAAAAAGCTTCAAGATCACCTAAAATCCGAAGGTTCCTTTCTTTAACGCTAACGATATCGCGAATTTCACTTTATCGCAAAATTGCCCACCGAAGGTCAAAGTCAAAGCTAGTTCTTACTCCCAACGCTAACGGCAGCACGGATTTCGTCAGAGCTGTTAAAAATCTAAGGTCACCGAAGGTCAATGTGAAATCTGATCTTCGGTCTAATATTCGCGTCGTTCGTGAGGTTTCACTACAAACGTGGTCAGCAGCAAAAGCAGCGGCAGGACGCCGAGCTGAGTTACGCCGTCAAGCAGCGACGTCACGTGACGCCGTCGTCCAGCTTCAGCAACCACGTGACCACTTCGCCCGCCATGATGGTCAACCTGGATACGCAGAGACTGCTGACGTTACACCACGCTGCCACCAATGACGTCAGAAATCATCATCATCACAGACCGTCGTCACGTGGTCTCGAGGACGGTCACGTAATGAAACGCGCGCCGGTCGTCTACATGTTCAACGCTAACGGCAGCATGGTGGATGTACGCTGCGATCAGCTGGAGATCTGCAACACGTTTCGACTCGACAACGACTACGCGACGGACGACCAGCAGCACATTGACCTTCACTCCGCTGACCTTGACCTTGGCTTTGACCTTGAACATATCAAGGACGAAGACGTGGACCGGTCGAGGTCGTGTCTCAAGGACCCGCTGACGTCGAGGTCGTCAGACAATCAGACGATGGACGGAGAACTTCCGCAGTCAAACCACCACCATCGTCACCAACACTTTGCGCATTCATCGTCCCAGCTTCGCCTGAATCATCTGCATCATCATTATCAGCAGCAGCAGCCGCAGCAGCAGCAACAGCAACAGCAGCAGAGCACACGGCAGCATCGTCTGTCGCCTTTACATCACCGCTACCGACACCGGCGCAAGGCATCGTACACTGCGGCGCCGAGAACTTCGCTGCTGCATCCAACCAGACTTGGACGTGAGTACCTGGCCAGCTCAGACGAGGAGCTAAGCCGCAGCGCCGCAGCCGCTGAAGCGCTTATGCTCTGGCAGAAACGCTGATAAACGCTGATTACGCACCATTACTGTAAATCCGTGGTTAGACGTAAAATACAAAACATTTTAATTTTTTAAAATAAGCATTTTACGTTAAAACATTTTCGAAAATGTTACAAAACACAGAATCGCGCATATAGAGCTTGCGAGCATGAAGTTCGCCGAAAATAAAACATTTGCTAAAATGTTGTAGTAGGAGATTGCGCACGTCTTAATGATGGGAAATGATTGAATGTGTACAATAAAATATTCGCAAACGAAATTATTGTTTTGAGGCCTCCGAGCGCTTATGGCTTGCACAGTCTGTTCAGCAAAACGTGTTTGCATGTAGTCACGCCTAAAACATTTTCCGACTTTTTATTGTAGATACTTCCTATATTCCAGGACATTCGCGATCTGTTAACGTAAATGCTTGTATACATTTCGCTGAATGTTTTGAGTTTTACATTATTCTAACCACGGCTTAAGACGATTATATGAAAATCATGTGATAACACTGATAATCATGAACGACGATTGAATGTACACTGTGTTTCAAAAACATGTTCGTCAGCTCTCATAGCAAGATTGTTGGCGGTTGTTTTATACCCCGTTTACACGAGAAAGCATACACTGTCATGGAACAAACATGAAGCAAACGTATTTAAAATACACGTGCACGACGTGTGCACTAAGTTTGCTTCATGTTTGCTTCATCGCGTAAACGGGGTATTAATGGACACCGTTCAGCACATGTGACATCAACAAAGTTGGCCTGCGTCCACCTCGCCTGATACTGAGATGAGTATAATCGTTCACGGGTATGCCGACTTACTAGGTTTATATTCAACGAAACCACGGCAGCTTAACTCAGCCTGGCCATCCCTTCATGGGTAAGCGACGGTTATGAAAAAAAGGACTTTGTTACCAGAACTGCTGCAGACTTCTCCGGTTAAAAGGCTATAGCTGTTAACACATCCGACCATCCGGCTTTTGGGTTGTATGCAAGCTTAATTGGGTTAACGTTCACCGGCTGAAAGCGCATAAGAATGGCTGAACTTTTACTGCACAGTCTTCTATTATAATTATGAAAGCAATTATTGTACTAAGACTATACAATGACATACACGTGGAAAAACTAACAACGTAAACGAACATTGTAATAGTTATCGTTAACGCGTTTTTGAGACACAGTGTATAATATATGGCAAGTCAAAATCTGCTGCTACTGTATTTGTGTACTGCTGATAATTAAGCTCTGTAGTTGCTAGGCAACCGTATCCATGGCAACGCGCGCTGTCAATCACTGTCCCAGTAACAGTCGCTTGCACATCGCCGCCGATTTATGACTGAGTAATTAATTATTGTTATTGAGCAATAAGTTATTTTTGATGGAGCGTTGTGTGCCGCCTTGGTTGCGTCTTTCACGCTGCGTTGAGTCTGTGTTTGCTGCATCAACAACTGACGCTATTCTGAAGCACTCTTGCTCCGCACGGGTACAACTTATTTTATACAGGGTGGTCCAAAAAAACCGCCCAAAGTTAATGACACCATAATTTTGCAACCGTACGTCACAGAATCATGTGGTTTTCAGCAAAATGTTCCGAAAGGAATTTCTTACGTGACTAAAGTCTATATTTGAATACAGCAGTTAAATATTCTTTGTTATTGCCGCTGGAAATTGAACTGTGCAAAAAAGTATTACCCTCAACACTGCAGTCCATAAAACATGCCAGTTTTATTTTTTGAATAGCTCCGTGAAACATTGGCCGATTTTAATAAATTTTGGCAGGCAATATTAGAAAGAAACTTGACGCATTGTCTTTAGTTTTGGCCACCTCGCTCTAAGGTTGTCGC
>Ga0209367_1009351_pt1 | contig 13314 bp, 6 predicted proteins | sample WorMetLIZISLAND2_FD_187412 | JGI IMG/M metagenome (GOLD analysis project Ga0209367, IMG submission 187412) | Marine gutless worms symbiont microbial communities from Max Planck institute for Marine Microbiology, Germany - Olavius geniculatus... ... | reverse complement strand
GGGGTAAATTGACAACCACTCTACCTGGACCCTCGTAGCTTCGAAAACCTGGCGCCGCCCCTTACCATTTTCATGTTAGACGAGCCAATAGCGTTAGAACAACGTCTTTTTAGGAGGGGTGCCTCTCTTTCGCCTCTTGTTCGTGGGGGCTCCTTTTACCCAGTGGCATGAAATTTTGTCACGAAATACGAGAGACAATATGCTATCATATGGTAAAAACCCGAAGTCTATCTCAACTGGTCTTGAAACGGTACCGGGTCGTGACGGAGAGACAGACGGACGGACGGATGGAAGGACAGAATTACCATAGCTAATACGCGCTATAGCTAGCTATATAGCTATATTTCGTACCTAGCTAGCTTTCGCGCGTAAAAACTGCTAAACATTTTTTTACTGCCGGGTGTCTTTAAAATGCCAAAATTGACTTATTTGTCATTTGAAAAGGCCAGTTGGCAACCGCGAACCGGTGCGTGGTAGGTAGGCCTAGATACAGCTGCGATAGGCCGGCCACGCGCCGTGCCTGGCTGCATTGGTTTCTACCGGCACGGTATTTGTTGAGTTGCTGACGCGCTCGGTTGGTTGGTCGGCAGCGTGTTTACGTTCGTCTCGAGTCTGCTGCTGCTGCTGCTGCTGCTAGTCTTCAACCACTGGCGGACCAAGTTGGAACTAAGTCGTCCTCATTGTCATGTCTGAGGCAAAACCTTTGAATCGTGCCGCGTCGGTAAGTCTATGGTTACGTTATGTTCACAAGCGCGTAGGGTTTTCGATCTCCGTGATTTGTACCGCGACGCGTCAGGTCGCTAATCGATGAAGCGTATCGCGCGCCGCGCTGTGTACTACGTGTGTTTGGCTAGCTATACGCTTACATCGTACTTGTTCTGCTGGCCCAATTGTTCGGCAGTCCGTCGTCTTTGTTCTGATTTACAACTGAGCCCATTTATTGCGCTGTCTCTGTAACTTCTTCAACCATATCGCGCTACCTACCGCACGCTCGTTTCTTCGCTCTTTAATTAGGGCCTAATGCTTTGCATCAGACTAAGACTTCGATGGATGATTAACACAAACACATCATTGTTTTGTCAACATTGACTCATTTGTGCCTTCCCTTTTCTGCAGCCGTTATACTGTATATACTTAAAAAAATAATTTGCAAAGCGCCGCACAATCTTAAGCTGAGATACGATTAGTATTTACGACACGTCTGCGAACGCGTCTATAGAAGTGCCTTTAGTTTTGTACGGAGGCCTACTTCTGTGAAGTGTGGATCTACAGAGTCTGTTACTGTGTTACTCTGTTATAGAAGTCAATTATGTTGTTGTTAGCGTGTGCCAGAGCAGTGTGTTTACTAAAGCTTTCATGAGCGGGGTGTGTTGACAGGGTTGTCTTGAGCCACAGCGGGGCCCAAGGAAAACATTCTCGCGAGGCCCGTCTTCGGAGAAATTTTTTTATTTTTTTTAAATGGCGCATTTTGGTTTACTTTTATGTTCGAGCAGAGTCATCAAATGTCGCAAGGCTCAGGGAAAACTTTCTCCTTCCTTGACGGGCCTGCGTGTTGGACTCACGTTACCATTTTTAGAAGTTAGTTATAGGAGGTAATTATTAAAAGCCCGTTTTTCATCGGCGTGCAGCATCTGTACATCCTCAATAAACATCCACAATTTACACTGTGAAATGCAAGACGACAGCGGACAACGACATGGCTCGGCAGCTACTCATGTGACCACAGTTTGTGATTACTTCCTGGTTGTGGAGGAAGTAGCAATTCGCGTCTGTTTTCTTGCGTAACGCCGCAAGCAGGCGCATCGGGTTCAATCTTTCATGCATGATGATGCATCGCTTGTATTCATTACGCCCTGTCGGCCTGCTTATCTTCGATCATTACTTTATTATTCAGTCAATACTTTTTCATTTTCCTTTACCTCCTGAAATATTCCATCTCGTATACTCAGCGTTTATCGCACTGTCTGATTTATTTTTGTCCCTCTCGTCTGCACATGTTTCGGTTCTTGTAGCGCCCTCACCCTTTTTGCTCTTTTTTGAAGTTGAACAGTCGCAACTGATTTTTTTATCATCTAGCTTTTCGATCTTTTCAATGCCAGCCTCACTCTGCCTCTCACGCCTAAGTTTAATTCGGCGTCCTCGCGCCGACATTATGCGCTGTTAGGTTTACTTATTTACATTTTTTCAAACGGAAAACGCTTACGGCAATTATGTTTAGTCGCGTGTCCAGTAGGCTATAACATTCTCCTTATTAAGCGACTTTGTCAAAGAATGCTACATTTTTGCCGTTTATGTTGTGCATCCATGTTCAATCACATCTCCGCGGCGAGCTCCGTAAAACACGTACATCCTGAAGTTGAAGTATCGACCTTGTTGTTGGTTATATGCCCAGATGGTTTACCTGCTGTGCGCAGTCAACTATCCATGCACTGACCACTTGATAGCAGCGCGGTCGGGAGTCGAACCAACGACCCCGTGATCGCATGTTCAACGTCACACAACCAAGCCAGCACGTGCTAATTAGTTTCACTGTAAGTAGGCTAAGTGTAGGCTGCAGATGTGGACCACGTATCAGAGAACATGCAATGCTTTTAACAGCACTACCAGCTGCTGCGTGCGCGCTGTTCGCTTAAAGCCACTGCTGCCATTAATGAACTTCGGGGAAGCGATCTAATTTAGCGTGCACTTTGGCTCGTCGGCTAATTGACGTTACGTTAGGGGCGCCTAAATGCGACTGTGCGACGCCCACAACAAAATCACATGTTAGTTTCGGTTTTTAGCCAACCGTACTTAGGTAACGGCTGAGTATTGGTATGGTTGTCGTCCGTCCGTCCGTTTGTCCGTCTGTCAGTCGTCCGGGTGTCTGGCTTTTTCGCCCTTTGGCTCTTTCGCCCGCTGGCTGATTCGCCCCTCTCGCCTCGCGACGTGTGTTATACTAGCGTTAATTGTAGCTTTCGACAGCAACGTTTCATTAACATAGCATGCATGGAACTGTGTCACCTCTGAGAAATCGTTTTCTCTCCGTGATTGGAAGTCGGACGCTGAGTTTCGGACGTTGATGGTACGGTCGGCTTTTTAGCGATAGCTGGGCTTCTTGTGTCTTCTGTTGTAAGCAAACGAGTTTTGGGGCAGTCTCTACATGGACGTGATTAAAAATACCTGATCATAATTTTAAATTTACAACTCTTTACTTTCGTCCAGATCTGTGAATAATAGAGCCGCTACAGTTATTCATTTTTGTGCTGTGCTTTAAACGAGATTGTGTTACATAATCACATTGTGCATATGAGCATTTTGCGTATACTATGGAGCTATATTACAACACGTGGAATGTTTAGTTTATGCGCTTAGTGAGTTGAGTTGCACGAGCAGTAGACTACTGTAGGCTCCTTCAGTCTCTGAGAGGAAACATAGGCAGGCCCGTCGAGAGCCACAGCAGGGCCCGGGGTAATATTTTTGCGGGGCCCCAAACATTTTCACGGAGCCCCTCTGGGGAGAAAATTTTTGAATTTTTCTTTTAAAAATGGTACATTCTGGCGTATTTTATATTTCGGGCCGATGGCCGCCCCCCAAACGTCGCAGGGGGAGACGGACATTTCCCCCGGACGTTTCCCCCGTTTTTTTGCATACCCGGACATTTTCCCCAAGCGTACAGCACATCAGAAGATTTTTCATACTAAGCCTAAGCAGAAATTCCTTGCAACGCTTAACGCAACTCAATTTTTGCGGTCGTCGCCGTTCAGTATATTTCAAACCCATTCAACTTAGTCGGACTTGACACTTCTGCGGCGCAGCAATTAACAACAATTACGTTATCCACGTAGTTAAGGGGGCTGCTCAATTGCTGCTCAACTCTACCCAACGATCTAAGCTTGTTTGCTTCAACCAAGTAAATGCCGCTTTGAAGTCGCTGCCGTGGAGTATATTTCAAAAACACGAGACGACTAAATTCGACTCGATGCCGGCCAAGCAAGGACAGTAGAACTAATTAACTAATTAATTAGTATAGTTCTAGAGCAAAAGTAGTGTAGTTATCGAAAAAAGTTAAATCGAAAATGGCTCGAGGAGGTTTTAAGTTGTGTCACGATAGCTTTACCTACTTAATATCGCTCTTTTTTCTTTTAAATTACTTTTCAGTGACATTTAAATTACTAGCTGTATATGACTGTATATATGTTGTATATATTTTACGTTGCGAAATCAATACACTTGGATATTTGCTATTTGGTCACAAATGTATACGATTGGCACATACGTACCCTCAGCAGCATAGGGGGAAATGTTCGGGATGCAAAAAACCGGGGGAAAACGTCCGGGGGGAAATGTCCTACATCCGTTGCGGGGCCCGGGGTAGCTAACCCCCTCTTACCCCACCCTCTCGACGGGCCTGAACATAGGACGAACTTTGTGTTCGTTAGAACATGTCCTTGTTATTTCAGCCATCGCGTACAGGCCTATGAGTGACCACACAATTAAATTTAACAGGAAATCTGCATGGGTGTTACTTCAGCTATTTTCAGCCAACCACTAAAAGGGCAGGTCCTTTGGGGATGAAGGCCTGTCAGTAATCTAGTTACACAGCGTTCCTGCGAGAATTTGCAAACTGGGGCCACGGGACCAGTCGCCGATAGTTTTATGGAGCCCCAGAGTTCCTGCGCGTTCCCGACATTAGTTTAATCACTGTCTCGTGTACGGATGATTGTTGTATTGCCTCTTATGTTGCTTGGCTTGCTTGTCAGATATTGCCAGCCGCTTGTTATTGTCTAACGAGCTATTCGTATACGCAACTGCTAGTATGTAACAGTTGAGATGATAGTAGTCTGATGACTAAACGTTCTCACGTTATTTCATCGTCGTCATCATCGTCATTTTGTTCGCCAACACCAAGTGTAGACATAATGTTGCTTAGTATACGGAGAAAATAATGCAGCAAATTGCACTTAATTTAGCAGTTGCCCTGAAATAATAATTGAAACTTTTCGATCGTTCGTTTGAACGCAAGTGCTGTAAGATAGTGTAGTCATAGCGTCATAAAGCAGACCGTTCCATTGACAACACGCTGTTATATAGCGAGCAGTAGGCCTCATTGTATTTTAGGTAATATGTGCAATATTTTCCTAGATATCTGATTGACTAATGTTCACACTGTTTATATTTAACTTGTGACGTAGTTACTATGAAAGACTAATGGAAAGTCGTGAATGATCTATTGAAACGTATCACTGTCGTATGATTATTGAGTAATGCTGGTGCTAATGGGTTGAAATCTTTCCAGAGCCGCTATACAGTATGTAGCGCATGTCGGACCGTCCGTGTTGACCCGAAAGTCTAGTGTGCTTATATTGTTAGAAATAGAATTATCAGATTCAGAGTACATTGTGCTATCATGTCTTTGGAATATCAATCAAATTTATCATGTCTTGCTAAGCTACTTCGAGGTTAAACTTTTTGACAGTTTAAAGATTAGAATGCGGCAGTTAGTCTGACAGATAACGGTTCAAATAATGAGGTCTGAAGATGACTTTCCGGAAAGCCAGGCTCTGAGAGCTAATAGCCTAAACTGGAAACTGTGGGTGGTAAAAACGCACATCGTCTTTTCATGATGTAGGACGTGAATCCAAGTGTCGTCAGCTACGCGTGTAAGAATAAGCTTACAGATCATTAGCTTAGATGTGAGCTGCTGTCATTTTGCTGTCCTATTAAAACCGCAGACGACTGTTAAAGGTGATTATTTGGTGGGCACAAATCTTCAGGAGTGGCTTATAACGCGAAAGTCACGACAAATTGACAGCTGTAACGATTACCGTGATAAAGGCTAAAAGGTGTGTGAACCCATTTTGGCGTGAACGCCTGTCAGAGCTACTAGCGTACGAGATCACGCAGTGTTACCTGTCACCGAACACAGGTGAATGCGTTCCTTTGACGTTAGTACATATAATCGAAAATACTGATCTGCAATTAATTATTTCCGGCTTTGGCTGCCGCATCTATCTCTGGGTATCGATCACTGTTGGCAGTCGCTTGCCAACACTTTTCCGAGCCATACGTGATAAACTCAAGATGTCGTTGTAATTTTTAGCCGACCGTACTTAAGTAAGGGTCGAGCTATTGGCATGGTTGTCGTCTGTCTGTCTGTCCTTCGTATGTCACGGATGTATTGTGGCTAAACGGTACGAGATAGGGCTCATGTTGCTATTGTTCACTAATAGGAAGTCACATATTGGCTTTCAAATGACATGGAAATCGATGACCATGGATAACCTTGAAGGGTCATAACGCACTATGATATGCCAATCGTGCGGTATTGTGGCTAAATGGTAAGTCGTTAGGAGTCGACGATGGTACCATCGGATAGGGCCTGTAGGCAGTCAACAGTAACCATGTCTCTATCTGCAGCGGTTGGCCGCAATTTTCAATGGAAAGTTTCAAGCTATAGGGGGCCTAAGTGGCCGTATCTCGGAAACGGCGAGAGATAGGGTCAAAGTTACTATTAATCACTACGCCCTGTCAGACGAGATGGAAATCATTGACCTTGAATGACCTTGAATGTCACTGACAACCAGTACAGTCGGCTCTAGTAGCGACAGCTGGGCTTCTTGTTACCCTGTATCAAAGTCTATTGTCACTGGATATTGTTACTTAGAAGTAGAAAATAATTTGTAACGTGTCATAGAATCCGCGGTTGAGATACGGTTAGTGCTTACGACACGTCTGTAAGTTGTGTCATTTATCAGATTTTATCGTTGAAGCAACTTCCAGCATGTCGTGTTTTATTCCAAGTGTTACCAGGTGTGGATAAAAACGACGACAACGCTGTCTACAGTAAACTTCTAGTCTTGGCATATCGCTGACATGTGTTACGTGGTTTAGTCTTTCCTTAAAGCTGTGTTTACATGTCTTTTTATGCGAATAACGTGTTCATATTGCTTATAAACAGCTCAGCATTGGTCTGTTGATGTTGCTGGTAACCAAATTACGTTTACTGAATTATCACCTAATGTGCTGCGCGTAATCATGAAGAATGTGGAAGGCCCCACGCAGCGAAGTGAAAAGAGGAAGATTTACAATCTGTTATGGTGGGGTTTACATTTTGCAATAAATCTGTACAATACAACAGTAGCCTATAAAATAACTGAAGACGGTCACTGTCGACTTCGTTTAGCAGACAGTGAGTTGAATCACAGAGCAGAAAGTAGTGCTACAAATTGTCAGAGAAACGTACTGAATCGACTGTAGCACAAGAAATCATGTACCGATACTGCAGTCGTATTGCACGTATTAAGCGTAATGCGCGCACATTTGTTAGGGGGCCGGACTTATGCAGCGTAAACGCGACTTTACGTTAAACCCCATGTTATCAATGACGGTCTGACGGTCTGAGTTAATGATGTCTCTGTGTGCATGCTGACTGTTGGTGGCTGTGGGTGTAGTATTGTCGCAGGTACATCTGTGCGATGCTGTCTATGCGTGTAGATGTCTGAGGAAGATGAGAAGTCGAGGAGCAAACTGACGCATCATCAGATAGTGTGTCCGACCGTCGGCCAGCTGGATGTCTATGTCCAGGCCAGTGACTGACTGTGGCTCTATACATTGTTGTCTGTAGTTTCTAGTTCTTACTCATTCACGCACTTACTCGTTAGCAGTGCTCAACATATCTTATTAATCGCTTGACGGTTGTTCTGGCGCGCTCAGACCAAGGTTAAGGTGTCTACGCCAGGCATTACCTGCGTGCCAGTGTTACCGTATGTACCTTCCGCCCGATACGGGCGAACGCGCCTCGTTTAACTCCAGAAAGGCAGTCAGGCCAGTACTCGATTTATCTACTTCGTTGGGAAAAAAGGCTGAGTTCTTCTAGCGGTCGGTTATACACTGAAATGATTTACTTGTCCGCAAACGGTCGCCCATCCAGGTACTAACCGGGCCCGGTGTAGAGCAACTTTGTCGATCGAGACCAAAGCATTGACTCGCGACACTCTGGTGCTAGTGTCTTGATGATAGCCTGAATCGCCGGGTTTCCTCCACGCGTCACGGACGCTGGCGGTGATCACGTTCACTGCATTGTCGTCAGTCAGTCTGTCTGCTGGTAGCGTTGCTTGTCTTGCTCGTTGTCTGTCTGGTTGGTCGTGTCAACCATCCTTGTGATCAGCACGCTCACACATCGAATCGTGCGCGGTCTATTGGATTAGACGCTGCTGGTCCTTGTATCCACGCGTCTTAACACGACCGGCCACACGCATCGAACACTGCTGTAGTCGCGTAGCACTGGGGAATCAAGGAGTGGGGATTGGGAGTGCTCTTCACACTGGCGTTTAGGGGCAAAATTCTGGTAGTGTTGTTTGAGACAATGCACGATATTCCCCTAAAGCATAAGCATTATTTACACCGCACTGCTATCTAAAAAGTTTGTTGAATTATCGAAGTAAAAAATCCTGTTAGCGAAAAAACGCGCACCGTATGTCGCCCTATATCAAAGTTTGTGTAGGTTATATCAGTACGTCGTGAAAAAGTTGTGGCCAAAGCCGTTTGTGGCCACTGAAAGTGCTGCGGGTGGCCACAGTGGCCATGCCGGCGGAGCCGCCCATGCGTGGACGAATCAGTCAGCCGGTGCCGATCTGATCATTCTGGTCTCGTCTGCAGGCTTCTGTTGAGGCGGTTGCATTGATTGAAGGCTGTAGGCCTGCATCGTCGGAGTTCTGTGTGCCCCGGGGCTCGACCGATCTCGCATCCTTCTTGTGAGAACAGGCAGACGATGCTGCAGTCTGCTGCAGGCTAACTGACACTGACTGACGACGGTCACTTGACTGCTTGCAAGTCTGCACTGCGCACTTGTCAGTGACGTCGTGAACGGGGGGAGGGGGCAGCAGCCCCTAAATTTTGCGCTTTCGGAAAATCTTTTTCGTGTCGGAAAATGTTCGTCTGTTTGGAATGTAAAACCATTTTGTTGAAAAATTGGGGACAAAATCAAAAATTTTGAGCATGCAAAGTCTTATCTGTCGAAAATTCGCAGCTATCTGTCGGAATTCTGTCAGACATTTTATTGACTGTCAGAAAATCGTTACTTCCTGCTCCGCCGTGTATATAGTCAACAGAAACGTAAAAGCATAGTAAAAAGTGCACCACGAAACTAACATCGCAGAACAACACGAGCAGTCACGATGCGGACAGTATTATGATGCATTATTCCATTTTAATTATTGCGTCGGTACTCTGTGCGTCAGTGTTAAAAATTTACTAGGGCCTAGCGGTGGCTTGCGTACTGTTAGCACATCATTTGAACAGGCAAAACTGATGGGCGGCGTTCGATGCATTTTGATGGGTCATGGATGACGATTGACGAACATGCATTTGCTTTCAGATGTCAGTGCGGGGATGGTGGGCAAGTTTTCTTTCCTACCTTGCCATAGGCCCCTATTTTTCCTCGTTTCTCTCATTCTTTCTTTTCTCATCACTTTCCCTTTTCCCACCCTCTATGGAGTCTGAACTCTGAAGATTGTTTTAAACTGTCTTGGCCCAGTAAATATATGAAGCTGAAAGTGTGAACTTTTTATGACTTGCACAATGACGCGTTTGCGTTTTTTGTTTGGTTTGAATGTGTGAAATTAAAATGTCGACTTGCATTAAGATGAAACCGGACACCTGTATGCAAAAATTAGCTGATGCATGCAAAAAATAGGAATCAAACACTTGGGCTGTGATTTGAACACGGTGTACAAGCAACCAAGTGCGTGCTAGATGAACTTGTATGCTGATGGAGTGTTTCGCTGTTTTCATCTGATAAATGTTTCAGGTGCTGACTACTGACGACGAGTGACCAGCGCTAATGGCCAGCACTAACCACTAAGCATTAACACGCTAGTCAGTCGCGGCTAATACTGCAGCAAAGCTGGACAATAACCGACAGTAATTTGCCTTGACTGCCTAGCGATGATGAAACAAACATAGATGTTCAACACGAACAGCGAGTAACGGCTTATTTGTCACTCCAGCGTCATCTTCAGCGGCCGTGCCCAGAGCAGGCTATACGTCACGCGTTGCAGTCTGCTCGCAGGTGTGACTCCAGAATGACACACAGTGTGAATGTGCTAACGTTGGTAGATGACGCTTAGATGGTCAGCAGCAGGGCAGTTAATCGGTCATTGATGACGACGCCAAGAGCTGACAGACTGTTCGCTCAAGAGATGCCCGGACACGGCGACGGTAGTTGCAAGTTGTTGGTATAAGTCTAGTCTGAACTTTGTACAGTGTGAGCGACTTTCAGGTCTCTGTGGCTCTGATAGGCGTTCGCATGAAGAGCTATGCACATCTTTAACTTTTTGAACCTCTTTAATGATATTGGCATCATTCGAAGTTAACATGGGCGGTCGGGTATCGTGTCGGCTATCGGGTTCGTACTGTCGTTTAGGTCGTCATTGTCGCTGATGTGCCATTATTGCGGTTTCCGGACGGCGCTGCATACCTGCTTGCTGCAGTGCTAATTAAAGCGGCGCGGTGCAGCGTCGCTATTGGTCTTTGTAACGAATCTCGCTGATCACACTATGCGACAGCTGATACAGATGCCGTTGTTATGGCAACCACGACACACTGAAACAGATGACTGTCTTCCATAAGCGACAATTTTTTTACCGATCACCGTTGGCCTGACCTTGCCTTACTGCCTTCATCTTTATTCCACTTCTTCCCTTTCTTCTCATGCCCTTTTTCCATTTCGCCTTTTCGCTTTCTTTTTCTTATTCCCAGCATTCGGCACCTTTCAGTAAAAATAACGTCAAACGATTTGTGGCACATTCTGAGGCTGAAACTGTGTTCATTGCACAACGACGATGCGTTTGTGTTTTCATTTTTTGGTTCGAATGTATAAAGTGATGACGTGCGTTGAGCTTGAACCAGACGCCGAGATGCAAAAATTGGTTCGTTGTATACGGCTGAAAGAATAGTCATGTAGGAATCAAACGCCGGCGTGGGCGTAACAAGTTTTTGTCCGCAGCACCCTATGAAGTCGGTGGCGTCACTTATCTTGCGGTAAGTGGACAGCAGCTGTCCGGCATACATGACAATTAGTTGCGGCGCAACTGTCGTCAAGCTCAACGTGTCACACGCTACATTTGTCACGCAGATTCAGTCAGCGCTAATAAACTCTTTGATGCAGATTATCTCGTGCGGCTTCAATTTGCAACATTCTTTGCTTTGTCAAGTTACTGCCTCGGTAACAGATGCGACAATCAACACGTTACACGCCATTTGCACATTTTAATTTTTTATCCTTCTTTTATTTCCCATGCGATGTTGCAAAATGAGCTAGTTACGCTATGCGCCCTGATTCTCTTGTGAGATTTTGGTGTTATATAAACTGCTGCTTACTTACTTACTATGTAGGTTTTACTGTTTTGACTTTTAATTTTTGTGATTTTGAATTAGCCGTTTTTCATTTTGTGCGCAGTTTCGTCTGTGTAACAGTTCTGGGTATTATTCATGGAATTGCGTTTTCAGCTGTGCGATAGTTAGAGGTTAAAACACGTCGGCCTTTATATCAAGCCCGAGTGTTGATGACCGTTTGCTATGACGTTGACCTGTAGCGACCCGTTGCTATACCGTAACAGCCCGTTGCTAGGCTATAACAGGCGGTCCGCAAGCGACGTCGATCGTGTAAGGAAATGATTGCATGGTGCGAACGCTGAGGCTGCAGCGACAGAGATCTTGCTGCTTAATTGGAGAAACTATCCAGTGCCGAGTGCTAAGTGCTAAATAATCACCATGCTTACGCGCCACACATTGTGCATATTATTTTGTTGGTTCTTAGCTGGTTTACTGCAGAAATAATCTAGATTAGTTTTGTTTTCCCAGGGATAGCCTATAGCCTATCTTTTAGCCGGTTTTGATGAACATACGATTTATACCTAAGTAACCAGCTCTGTAAACTATTTATTCTGTGTAAAGGCGAATAACGTGCACGCATGTCACTGGCATTTTTACCGCCAAACGCTTTGTTGAAATGCGAGTTAGTATTTGTACAAGACGTCAGTTGTAAGCTAAGTAGTATTAAAGATGCTTTACCACACGAAGCAGTAACAAAGCTATGTACTGCAGATTTTCGCGGCCGGATAGACGCCAAAAGACGCAGATGAAGACCTAGACGACGTGAGTCGACGAATTCAAAGATGGGCTGTGCTGGACAATGAGCGTTCCTGGATGTTTCGAGACACACAGCGAAAGACAGGAGCGGATGGCGAGCTGTGCATAGCCGGGCGTCGGTGTCCACCGACCCTTGGCAATGAGGATGGCCGAAGGCAAAGCAAGGCACGGCAAGGCAATGCTGCCGTCTTAACATACTGCAACGGAAGCGATTTATTGTTGCGCGCCAAATAAACCTGGTCGGCGACAGTTATATTGGCGCGCTGCGTGCAGGGAGCAGAGGCCAGGATGACCTTGCGTCGATCGATCGCTGCGATGATTTATTTATCCGCGGTCACTCACATATTGGACAGAAACTAGCAATATCGTATACCACCATCGCCAGGTGCGGCACGCGCGCTCGACTTATGGTTATGATATCACGTTTATATGCACAAGTTAGCTAGCTACGTTGATGTTTAAGCTGCATATCGTATCGTATACTGTGTGTATTCGGCTGAGATAACAGTCGATATGTTGCTAGTTTGCTACTATTTACAGTAAAATAAACTAAAATAAAATTAAGTTTAAAACTGTAGTAACAGAGTCAGCATCTCGGTATGCTAGCAATAGGCGACGAAAAACAGCAGTTAAAGCTTATTAAACTAATTTATACCCTGTTTACACGATGAAGCAAACATAAAGCAAACTTAGAGCACCCGTCTTGCACGTGTATTTTGAATGCATTTGCTTCATGTTTGCTTCATCATGTGATCGAGGTATTGATGTTTTTAAACAAGGCTTTGAAGTTTAAACGATAAAAAGTTTATAACAGTTTTATGTCGTTTAGTTATTCGTGTTAGATTAAAAAGGCAGCTTGCCAGCAAGTCTTTCAATGTAAGTCACAATGTCATTGGCTGGTATACTCTGGAACGGTTACCCGTCCCAGCAGTAACCCGGCTCGTCTTCGAGCAAATACACAACAGACGACGCTGGACAACGCCGTTACATCACCGAGCCAAATAGCTAGTGGCAGTAGACAGAAAAAGCTTTTTAGGCCGCCCGGAACGGCAGTTCACGGAAGGCCTTATGTTTTTACAACAGTTCTTTTTTCAACGCGAGATCTCCGAGATCCGTGGGCCTATCTCCGCGAAATTTTGCCACACGTTCGGAAGCATGTTCAATTTACAAATGTTGGTCCAAAAA
>Ga0209367_1009350_pt1 | contig 13315 bp, 11 predicted proteins | sample WorMetLIZISLAND2_FD_187412 | JGI IMG/M metagenome (GOLD analysis project Ga0209367, IMG submission 187412) | Marine gutless worms symbiont microbial communities from Max Planck institute for Marine Microbiology, Germany - Olavius geniculatus... ... | reverse complement strand
GGCCTATATAATCAATAATATTATAGTCGTAAAATTAAATCAGTTTATTACAGAGTCACAGTTCAAAATCACATTGTACGTTTTGGAATGTTAACGTTTTTTAGAGCTTTTCCTTTTCCTACGTTTTGCAATGCTTTCGTCGTTTTCCATTGTTAGCTACAGCAATTCCGCACCATAAATTCCGCAAATTATCACCACGTCAAGCTCGGAAGGTAGGTATAGTAATTTGCGGAATCGGGCTGATCACGTGATCATGCCCGTCAACCAATCATTTTCATTCCGCAGATTTCGTTCCGCAAATTACTTTCCCCTCCTTACTTTTTAATCCATCACGACGCCGCCGTTAAGAAACCGCCGGACTGTGTACACGCGGGCGCCACACTTCTGTAAGGTGACTTGTGATCTGAGATAAGAAATGCCACCGAGCATTGACAGCGTGGTTCGCGATGCATGAATTGCACTCGTCAGCTGCTAATCCTCCATGGTGTCAAACGACGCGCTTTGCTGCTGCAGGGTCTTTGATCGTATAAGTCGTTAGTTCGACAACGCCTCTATGAAATAGCATCTGTTGTCGCTCATCATTCGATCTTCTATCCTTCTATGAGCTTAGGATCTGTTCTACGCGTATCATGCTAAAGCTTATCAGTGAGACTCAATAGGTCCTCTGTGGCCGCTTATCAGGCAGTTATGAAGCTGCTAATGGTTTCCATGTCATCGCCAGGTCGACTCGACTGCTCGTCTTATATCTTTATCACAGAGAATAACTGACTGACACCAGAGTAGGCCTATTGATCTGCGATCGCAGTTCTGCCATTCAGTCACGATAACAACGGCACGCAACCACGCTCTGTTAAATTTTAGGCTATCTATCTGCCATTGAAATTATACACGTAGAGGCCTAATACACAAAACGCCCGTCGTAAAAAAAATTAAAAAAAACAAATAAAAACAAATAAAAAGTACGAGGTATAATGCGGTTTTTCCAGTCTTCTTTTTGTCTCTGTTTTTCCCCCACATTTTTCCGTTTCATCTTTTTTCGTTCTCATTCACCATACAGGTCGGCACCTACTGGAGCCTGAAGAAGGGACGGACGGAACAGCGCAGTTGCACAGTTTCACAATTACCTGCAGGTGTAGATAACTGACACGAAAAAAACACTGTATAGGATTTCTACGAACAGCGCAAAAATTTTGCGCATTCAAATTTAATAACTTAGATGGCGGGAAAAACTCCAGAAACTCCAGGCTGTTTATCTACTGAATGAAAAATAGGCCTAACAGAGTTTTTTAACTGATAGTCATGAGCAGAATCAGTAGGCTAGTTGAGTAACGAAAGCGCCATTCATGGTGCTGGGTAAGAAGAGAGAGATAGAGAGTGGCCGAGGGGGAGTAGGTTGGCTAAACTGCGGTAGGTAGGTAGGAAGCACCTGTTGGCGACCGTTGCAGCTGACGCCAGTCGCCCCGTCCTGCGGCGGTAGCGACGTTTTTGAAATTCCCGCAGTCGCACCTCGCAGAGACCAGACCACCATGTAGCGTGTATGCGCTGCAGGGCAGCTAAAGTTGCTTTCATGTTCAGTCGCGCGTGACCCACAGTGACCAGTGATGTCGTATTCTTGCACGACCGCAGACCGGTGCACACAACAGCTGACAGACCGTCGTTCGCACTGACCGCTTCAACTGACCACACGGCACGCGCCAGCGCCCCCTAGCGAGCTAATGCACGCAAATGAAAGTTCACCATGAGTACGAGCCATAATGTGCAACAAAGAGAACAGAAAGAAAATATACGTGTATCCAAATTTGAGCACGGGCGTCATTTAGGAGAGGGGGTGGAGGGGCCTGCCGACCCCAAGAATTTATGAATTTCATTTCTTCCCTGTGAATCGTGACTTTGAAACAGTGTTACTGCTGCGAGAACAATAGGCCTACGTTACGCAGACTGAAACTCCGCAAATATTATTGAGACCTCCCCCAATGATTTACTGAAATTACGCCACTGGATTTGAGCCTGATTTCCATCCACCGCAATGCACGTGACGCAACGCACGGCCGCTTATGTACGTTTTGACGCAGAAGGCGTAAGAAACAAGAAAAGTATACAAGCAAGTAGCCTATATTCGTAACGAACGTCGCTAGCGGTGCAACGGCTAAAACGCAAAGATAGAGTGTTTTTGCTAATTGCGTTTATTTACAGGGCCAGACCACCAAATTTTTTTACAGGTAATTTTATATCAAAAGATGCGTTATATTACTCATCTTCCAGCAAGAAATGAATTCAATAATGCTTGCCGATCTTCTTTTATACGATATACGATTAATATCAATCACCATGTGAGTTTGCATCTGATACGACGCCGACTTTTCCGAGCGCTTTTGAAAACCAGTTCAATGCAGGCCGTATAGCATTTCGCGGCGGCCGAGTTTAGTGTTCATGGGTGAGTGACACGGCATTGACATGGAACCAACAGCAAGGCAACCTGAGCCGGCGTCTGTCTAAGTGGTCAATTAATACAGTTAGCTAGATGTATATATGAGTTCGATCCGAGATTAAATCCGCCCACAAATTGCATACGGTAAATGAGATTTAGTTTGCCATTTATGGGATATCATTGCACGTAGCCTCTGTCCCCTAGCAGGACTAGAATGCACCGCTCTTAAGATACTTTTCTTTGCCTCGGTGACAGACACGCCCGTTCTCGGATAACAGTAATGGCAGCGGCATCGCAGTGATCATGGATACAGTATAACAGCATTATTTGCGTTATCAAAGCTCATTAGCCTACGCGAATCTCTTACGCTGTGTAATACCCCGTTTAGACGAAAAAGCTGGCTCGACGAGCTGGCTATATGTTAGCTGGACGAGCCAGCTCGATGTTTGCTCGATGCTTGCAGGATGTCTGCTCGACGTTCGCTTGATGTCTGCTCGAAGTTTGCCATGCTTTATGCATGGATCATATTTGTTCGATGTTTGCTCGATCGCGTAAACGGGGTATAAGGCAGCGTCATGATATCATGTCATTAAGCGACTAGGTCTTCTGTTTCGCTGTAGACAGCTGGTCATGCCCGCCCACTTCTTACGTTTGCCGCCAGCCGCACACAAATCTGCGACGGACAGAAGTTAGAGAAGGGACAGCCCATAATGCCTATAAGCTTAGCGAACAATTAGTGAAAACGACAGCGGCAAAACTTATACTCAGGTAAACTTAAGTAAGTAAGTGAGTGTGGCTCGACGGGAAAAACATATAGCCTTTTGACTAAGATTAGAAATACGAGAACGCGTCAGAAAGCATGTATTAAGTCTGACGTGGTAGCCTAATTCGAGGCGGTTCGTACGTAGACATGTGGCAGACTGATGACTTATTTTCACTCACAGGAAAACCGCGTGCAATTGCAACACTCCGACAGGTGTAGTCGTCTCTGTCATTGTAAATTTACTCTGTGGCACTGGCACGCATATTGTGTCGTCAAATGAACGATTGTTGTTGCTGATACCGACGGCGATGCTGGTGCAATGTGCACGGTGGTATATGAATGGCATGTAATGGCAGGCACGGCGCTGGCTGGTCAGTGCGAGCACTGGCCGCTAGAGGTCACTAGCGACAGTAGCAGGTGCTCGCGTGGTCATTGGCTCGGGTTGACCCGCATACATAGCCGAGTGACGATCATATTGTCTTCAGCCGGTCTGTCACCTGCATGACTCGTGCCGACGTCCTTCCTTCTTTTCATTCATTCATTCATTTTCGCTCTTACTTTCATTGCAATGCCGACTCGACCGCGGCACCAAATGGTGCCTCAGTCTGTGACCTGGAATGGAACGGATTGGGAGTTCCGCCCGACTTCGGTGTAGCGAAAACTCGAAGTCGCTCGCTTCAGACGTCAAGTCAAAACATTTTTATTCCGTACGCTTTTAACATTGTCTATGATGACGAGTCGTGACTGTTTTTAATTAGATGTCGCGGCGTATTTTGTACGAATTACGAACTCTCTGTAATGCGCCCATGGTCTTTTATCATGTAATGGGGGCACTGAAAGTTTTCAGTATGATAATAATATTGATACGAGCGTATATATGATATCCTTTCGACAGTATTTGGTTAAAATAGCAAGCCCGTTGCCAGGAGGGGGATGGGTTCGATTAAAATGCCGACATATTTTTGCGGCCGTCCCTTTGCTGTACGGTGCAATGCGCAACCCTAATCCTAACACCGATTTTTCACATTTTGAGCTAAAGATTAACTCACAGGTTACTCTTGCTTTTTGAGAACGTTAACGCCAGTTTTGGTTTTTGTAGGCTTTTTTTGTTTTTGAGTAAGGAGCTCTCGCGGGACAGACAGACGAACGAACAGACAGACAGGCAAGGCCTGTGTTGCGGTCTTTTAGGACGGGCGTACAATAATGTGTTTGCTATCTTGTCGAATTGTGCAGGTGTGCGCAGTCAGCTGCAACAGCAAACGGGAAAACCTGTCACAGAATCCCCGGTGACGTCATTTCATCGGGACAAAGAGAATATCGTCGTGACGTCATCATCTGTGCCGTCATCATCGTATCGCGGCAACTTGCGTTCGAGTTCATCATCGATATTCGGCTGTGTGGAACTGCTGGCCGAGACATCCTGTAGCAGCAGACCACCTCACCTGCCGGCGCTGTCGCCGCCTTATCTTGTGACGCAAGTCGACCAATCACTGACTTCGCATTACCGTCACGTGACTTCGTCCCCGACCGCCGCCATGTTTATGACGTCACCGCCCGACGCCAGTCCGACTCTGGTGAGTGCTATTAATAGAAAGCGATCTTTGTTATATTTTCGTTGCAATATAACAACAAATAGTATAACGATACATGAATCGAACTGTATTCATTAGTTTTATTGTACTTAGTGATTATGGAATATTGATCAAGCCTAGGCACTTGTCAATCTTTACATGATTATGATTATGATTATTATTAGACGGAATCGATCTAGCGCAAGCATTTTCGCCTATAGTTACACATATGTCTGTGGCGTGGTCTGTCGTCTGTCTGTTGTTTCTCATATTCGTGTACTGTACCGTGCTTAAAGCGTCAAACCACGAACATTTAATTACAAATTGGTGCTGTCACCTGGCGAATAGAAACGACGAGCGATTTCGCGTTGTACCAAATTATTTTGGTGCTTGTAGTTATTGCTGCTACGATATTATTATTATTATTATTATAGAGCCCTTTGTGACTGGATTTACAGTCTCCAGTGACGACGTCGAAGCTCGTGGCGCGCCCTGGTGTCCGGGAAGTGGAACTTGTGAATGGAGGCTACGGCATGAAACATCCGCTATTACGTCACAGTGACGTCAGCACGCGAACTCTATTCAACGCTCAACAACTAGGTCAGTGAATGACCCACTTTTCAATCTCTACGTTATACACGCTAAAATAGCCCATGCCGTTTCTTCTACAGAAAAATGAAGCTTATGTAACAATTTTGCATCACAACTCAGCCTTTCATCCCTCTAGGATAGGTAAATCGAACAAGTATTGTTCTACGGTTGTTTCTACGGCAGGGTGCATTCACCAGCGTCGGTTGGCCGGTGACACTGTGATGTCATATATGGCAGGTGATGATCCGACGTAACTCTGTGACTGGTTCGCAGTTACCATGAAGAGATATCAGCTGATATACACCATAACCTTCGGCAGCGGTGTCGATCCCGGGTAGGGGAAAGGGGAATTCCTCACCCAGTAAAATACAGGGATTAAATGTGAGTCCATTTCAATTTGCCCTCTCCCGGAAAAAATATCCACCCTCTCTTTATCTTTATTTGCCGCCTCTTCTCCTTTCTCCCAAATAAATTTAGACTGACGCCGCTGTTTTTTCATGCTATAAATCGAAAGCGAAACCAGCGACTGATCGGGTGTTTTACGTTATGCAGGTGAGCAGACAGCGGACAACCAGCACCGATGCAGCGTCTGCAGCAAGACGTTTCCACAGCAACGGATGCTGAGTCGACACGTCAAGTGCCACAGCGACATCAAGCGATACCTCTGCACTCTGTGCGGCAAGGGATTCAACGACACATTTGATCTCAAACGACACACTCGAACGCACACCGGTATGCACACATCGCGTTACTGTCATTCTATAAATGGCGCCACCTTGTTTTTCAAGGTTGTTTCTAATAAATTACGACGTAGCCTAATGTTAATAATGAAATAGCGTTGACTTTTGCCGAGTTTGGTGCCAATCTATCTAATACTTTTGAAGTTACAAGCCGTGAAACAAGGTAGCCCCATTTTTACCCCACCCTGTATAGCATTATTGTTAAACGGGGTAAACGGTTTATAGCCCGCTGTAGGTATATAACTACCGCTGTTGGTTAAGTTTAGTTAAATTCTTGTTTTTCTTTTGTATTACTGTTGTGCTACCAGTTTATGGCAAATAAAGGTTTTCATGTAGGCCTACACATTATCGTGTTATTATTTAGGCCCAGTTCGTATACGCGAATTTTTATCGCGTTTCATTAGACATGTTCCGTAGGCGTATATGACTGTCCAGCATATTATGTAGCAGTATAAACTATATCAAAATAGTTCGTCTTTTGTATTAAACGGCTAAAATAACGGTACATTTCGGATGGTCGTGAGTTATCTGCGTTTGTGTCTGCGTGGTTGTATCTAGGAGTTCGTCCATATCGGTGCGACCAATGTGACAAGGCCTTCACACAGCGTTGCTCCCTCGAATCACACACGCGCAAAGTTCACGGCGTCGAGCTTCAGTTCGCCTACAAACAGCGTCGACCCAAGACCTACGTCTGCGAGGAGTGTGGCCACACCGCGTCCGAGCCGGAACTACACTATCTACACCTGCGACGCCTACACCCGTACAGCCCGGCCCTGACGAGATCGCACGACAAACGACTGTTCAAGTTCTCGTCCGCCGCCCAAACGCCGCCGATGCTGACACCTAGCGAATCACAGTAGCGACTAGGAACACGTCGGCCTACTGACAACGTGTCATGCGGCCGTCCGCATTCTATAACACATTGAACATTGTCGTGGCGCCCTTAAATTTTAGCCTGTCTAAGAAATTGGTTTATTGTCTGCACAAATTTTCTTCCAAAATTATAATTATAACGTTTGGGAATGAAAATCTTCCATTGAAGGGGAATTTAGTTATTGCAAAGTCAAAATTTTGAGTACCCATAGCTTTTTGTAGCTGTCTGTCGGGAAATTTCGATCTATTCTCCTTATTTTTAATTCACGATGCTGCTGGTTTCATGGAAGAACAGTAAACATCGTTTAGTGAAATCTTATGCGGTTATGTCATGCTAAATAAATGAGTATATTAGTACCATAAACGTAGATTTATATAGCTCATACCGTATAAAAACACCAATACGCTAATCTTGGCGGTTCGCTAAATGACTAGTATTGTATATAGCCTAGTGTATATATATATATTGTTTCACTTGACAACAGTGTGAACGCGTTGTTAATATCGTCTCAACAGTGTGAACGTGTGCTAATGAATTGTGAACTTTGTGAACGCTGACTGTTACCTGTGAGACTGCGTCTAGCCTTATAACTTACAGTATTTTCATTGCAGAACAGCTGTTTGATTATGTAACAAATCTGCGACAGTCTTTTGTTGATATTGTAAATATATTTGTACATAATGATGCACATCGACAGTGATGAATGCTATAAACCTGTTACTACATGGCATTGCGTGATATTATTTACCGTAATATTTGATCTAGTGATGAAAATAAGTAGGGATATTAACGACTAATTACGCTGTAATTCGCTAATATTTTAAAGACAAATAAAAATTACAGTGTAACATCAGTAGAGACATTATGAAGTAACTTACAGTTAGGCCCCTATATCATGACAAGACTGAAATAATCTCAATCATTTGCCTTACGAGAAAAAATCAACATTTTCGTTTGTCTGCAACACTCCATGGGTTGAGACAACAATGTGTCTCAATGCATCAGTTAGAACGTAGGCTATGCTAAACATTGTAGTAAACGAAAAAATAAAATGCACTTTCTGTGCCATCTGCCCCTATTAGCTGTCAGTCGAAGTTAACGATTAATTAGACATTGCCAGCTCTAAAAAGCAACTTTGAAAACGTTACTCAATGAACAGAGTCTACACCATAACGTGTTTATAATATCTGAAGTATAACAAAAACACAACAGTTTAAAGAAACTTATAACAGTTAAAAAGAAAAAAGTACACCGTAGGCGTAGGCTATTATATAAACGTCTTGTTTCTGGTGTATGTGTGGCGATGCCAGCTGTCGCTACGCAGCTACGCTGGTTGGATTTTCGGGAAATGTAGAACAAAAAACCACGAATTGTGTTAGACCAGAGACAGAGGATTAAATGACACTTTAAACTCGATGACTTAACAGTTAAGTCAAAGTTCAGTTTACACGCTTAACCGAACGTCTGCAGGGAAAGGCAAATGAAACGATGGTCAGAACATAGGATCTATTCAATATTTCATAACAGTCCATCAGATCTGAGGAACCGTGCGACCGGGGAGCAAGGATAGCTTTGAAAAGCGAACCCACGGAAACCAATTACACCTTTCCTCTGCAAGGACGAACCCGACCTCTTTTGTGTTGGGCGCTGTTGGCCTAATTATTTTTTGGCGCCTCTGAATTAACCAAATAACAATGTAGGCCTACATGTACTGGATTATTGTAGGCATAAATAAAACAAAATGTTCATTGCGAACATTATTGCTACATCGTGCCATTATTAGGCGCATGTGCATTGCCTTTGCCCCATGCATGGTTGCCCCTTAGGAAAAATTTTGATGGTGCCCTTAGTAGTCACTGATTATACACATATCAAGGTGTGACTTATTAAACTTTATCTTTTGTATAACAACACAGATATCTTAGATGTTTTTGCGTTACCAAATATTTTTAAAAAATTGACAAATTGATGACTTCCATTAAACGTACAAAAGCTAAAATTGTTTCAGCTTCAGAGAGGCTTTGCCCCCCCCCTGCCCTGACACCCGGCTACGTCTTTTTGATGCACACAACAACTGACTGAAATGGTCGACATTTTGCCCACACACCAAAAAATTATTGTCCCTTTGTGCCCTAGCCATTGCCCTAACGTTGCCTCCGCCAGCTTCAGATTATTAGCCCCGTCCATGATTAGGCGCTTAAGTATTTACTGCAAAAACATCAACGAAGTTCGGACTTTGTTCAGCCAACAATGCGGATATAGTTTGGTTCTCGCTCATCGCAGCTAGGCTGAGAAGCAACCTTCGGTGGATTAACGTCAGGATTATCTGCAACAAGGTGGAGATAATTTGGCCCAAGATCTTCATCATCATAGGCGGGAGGAGCAGCCTGTGGACGATCAACTGCTGGCGGCCCATAGGAATCAAGCTCGTCATAATGCGTGTCATCGATGAAATTGTAGACATACTGCTCCAGTTCCGGAATGTTGTAGACCCGGTTTTCTCTGCGAAATACCAGGTTGGAAGACGCATTTTTCTGCCGATTCGATTGCTTCTTACTACATAACATCATGACAACTCATCATTATCATAAAATAAATGTAAAAGCTTACCAATTTAAACTCTGTGTAAAGACCGATAAATTTTGACAATATTAGCCTTATTTTTATAAAACAACAAAAATTACTTGGGTAACCCAAGATGAGACTATGCATATGGCGTTCTTACAAGCTGACTCTAGTTGGTGATCACTAACATAGTAGTCTAAATCTGTCTTCATTTATGTCATTTGTCGTAACTATCATTGTTTAGCCGCTATGGTGACGAATTATTGTTTTTTTTAAATATAACAACTATCCAATTACTGTTCTGTTTCCGGTTCAATAATACTCATTCTGTAGTTAATTTGAGTAAAACACGACTACGTGATTCATGGCAGCGGATCTCTGACTCTGTGATTCTCTGCGTGTGCAACTTTCTTAAACTTCCTGTTTCATTATTATGTGTTTTTGAGCATTGCCTGGAAACATAGGCGGATTTAGGGGGGCCGAGGGGGCCACGGCCCCCCCAAGATGCCAAAGTCGCTTTTTTTGCCTAGTATATGTATGCATTTCTGCAGTAAAACTAATAAAATTTATACTCAGTGTATGCATTTTTAGGGGGCTTTCATGCTCAAAAAACCGTTTGCTTCCGGGGCTACGCCCCGGCGACAGGCTTCTCCCCAAGAAGTCCACCTTTGTTTTCGGCTTTCGGCCTCAATTTTTGCCCCTTGGGGGCTAGTTCACCTTTTGTGACTCCAATTTCTGGCTATGCCTACATAATAGTAACTAACAATAAACAATAAATAATGACAGGGGAGTTTAAACCATATAAACCTAATTGAGGCAAACGCTACAAAAAAACCAGGATAGGTTTTGTGGAAAATTAGGGAAAGTTGAATATTATTATTATTTCGCATGTTTCATAATATTTACGATATCTTGCAACCAGAAGGGTTCCGTGACGCTTAGAATGCACCAAATTCGTTTTTCGCCGGGGCTCTGCCCCGGGCCCCGCTGCGGGAGCTCATGGCGCTCCCCCAGAGTCACTAGTCAGCTGGGGAGAGGGATACTCTCTCCCCATTCTCCTCCCCGTCGACGCCTGCGGCGCCTCACCTTGAGTTTGGTGGATTGCTCCAAGAACTTAGGACAGGGGTCTCAAACTCATTTGGGGGTGCGGGCCACACTGCAAGATATCACTCAGTCGGGGGGCCGCATTGTTTTTAGAGATGACAAAATGCATTAAATGCAGTAATTAATACAAATGACAGAAGACGTCCGCGTACTTCTGCTTCTGCTTGTCACACTTCAAATCCAATACCTCCATCTAGAATACTTCGGAAACGCTTTCTGCGTCAATATCAAACGGAGCGGCAAAGAGTGCAAACAGTCGTTTAAAATTATTGAACTTTTGAAAACATAGGTCGAACTCTGCAAGTAATCAAGAAATGACATCTGCATAATCTTTCAGGCGCCGTGGCTTGACTTCACTTAGACCTCCCACCTGAAGAGATGAGAAATGGTCCAAGTTGCCAGCGCCAGCTTTGGTCGCTGCCAGCATCAGCATGCGGCTCCACTAATAAAAACGCAAATGAGAAAAATAGTAGTTTCGCTGAATTACTAAAAAATGCTGCAAAATAAATACAACGATTTATTTTTATCCTAAATTTGTAGAATTTCAGATAATGTTTCGCGGGCCGCAATTAACGCCTTCGCGGGCCGCATGCGGCCCGCGGGCCGCGAGTTTGAGACCCCTGGTGTATATCGTGACCACACAAGAAACTAACGTTGCTGCAGCCGTTCTGCGGTTACTACGTAACAAGCCAGACACGACTCAGTAGCATCATAGCAAGGAGCAGGGAATAATGTACCATAAATTTTGGGTTGTTGGAAATTTGTTTGTCGGGATAATTTTGTCTACAAATGCAAAAGTTGAAGCTTGAAACCCCATTTTTGGAGAAATTTTTGGGCACAATTACAGTTTTAAAACCATCTGACAAAAATTTGGAAATTGCTGCCCCGTCTACTTTTTTTAGCTCGTTTGTAGACAAATTTGTATTTTATAAATAAATTTGCATGAGTATGCAAAAACAGACGCCGCTTTTTTCTTACTCGGAAAATCTTTTTGTCGGCGCCACACAGATCGTTATTTTTAGTAAGTTAAATATTTAAAAATAAGCCTCGTAGTTTAATTTTGCTGTCAATCAATCAATGTGTGATCGACGACGAGAATCGGCCAATCAATCAATCAATCAATCAAAAGTCAAACACATTAATAGCGTCATAATTAAATATCAGCAACGAATTAAACTCAAAGGCACCGAATGGAAAAGACTTGGCACAATGTTGACGTCTACTATAGGGCACAAGCAATATCAAACAGTTCAGCTGTCAAAAGTGATAATAAGTTAGATGCGTTCTGTTGTACTGTTTTAGAGTAAACACTGCCAGTGCTTCACACGTCGTAGCCAGATGAAGCGATGAATTTCATAACCTCACGTCGCAGCGGCAGCGTGGACAACGCGGAGACGAACTCCGTCAGTTCAACGCACGCCATCATTCAGTACGCCGACAACGACACGACCAGCAGCAGCAGCAACAACAGTCGCAGAAACCGACGACCCAAGAAGCGCGAACGACTTCTCGAGGACAAACTCACGTCGGTGATGGATCACAGCCCTTCCCCGAGACCTTACAACGGCGCCGGCGGTGAACACCACCAGAGATCCTTGGAGAGTCCGCGGGTAACTGCTGGACCGCCAGGCTGGGCTGTCACCACAACTCCCAGACAAGAGAACTTCGAAGAAGGTGAAAAGGACTCGAAACAAGGTGTTATTCTCCGAGGCTTTTAGTGCTGATTGTGACTTTTTATTTATCAAAATATGATAGAAACTACATTTATAAACTAGAAATACGTTCTGTGGAACGAGGTATCTGTCCCATTGCCACGCTATATAGCCTAGCAGCTGCGTTTCAGCGTTTGACGCTCTTGTGAGTCTGCAGCCAATTTGGTCTTTAAATAAAAAGGTTTGGTTGCCATGACAACAGGGGTCTTCAGGGGAGAAATTTACATGACACCACTGCATAGTCCGGGCCCGAAAATAGGGGGTAGGTAAAAACAGCGTGCAATTATCTTTTGCGGGAGCCGAGTTATAGTCAATTTTGTCCCAAAATTCGTTGCCATGGCAACGAGGGTCGCCAGGGGAAAAATTTAAATGACACAATCGGATAGCGCGGCCCGAAAAAACCGCTTTGAAATCTCCTTTGGCTGTAATGCAAAATTTTGCAACTTTTAAATGGTTGCTATTGCAACAGGGGTCGATAAGGGGTAATTTAAATAACACCGTAAGATTGCCCGATTCCGAGCATAGGGGGGTAGGTAAACACCGGCAATTGTCTTTTACGGGGACCGAGTTATACCGTTTTGAAGTCCCCCTAGGCCGTAATGCAAATTTTTAAAAATTTGGGGTAAAATAGGGGAAGGAGATATCAGATTTTTATCCCAAACAAACTCAAGCTTACTTTTCGGGCCCAGAATTACTGTGCAGAATTTCATCAAAATCGAATCAAAATTGCGGCCGTATGAGTGTTTATAGACAGAGTGAGAGACAGACGAAGGTGATTTTATAATTTTATTTATTATTTCAGCACTGACATTGACAACACCAGCAACACAAATAAAAACAACAAAATGCCAGCCAAGGATAGAAAGGCTCCAGAAGGAACACTAACATTTACCCTAATCAACACAATATAACAGAAAATTAGACAAATCAGTACGATTAAGAAAAGCCTTGAACCTAACGAGAGAGG
>Ga0209367_1009349_pt1 | contig 13315 bp, 3 predicted proteins | sample WorMetLIZISLAND2_FD_187412 | JGI IMG/M metagenome (GOLD analysis project Ga0209367, IMG submission 187412) | Marine gutless worms symbiont microbial communities from Max Planck institute for Marine Microbiology, Germany - Olavius geniculatus... ... | reverse complement strand
GTTTGCACCCCCATTTCACCATGCATGTTGATTTAAGCTTTATAGGCCTAAATGTATGAAATTAATGTCTGAATAGGCTATAGGCTAACAAAAATAACAAAATAAAACAAAAAATAAAAGAAATATAACAAAAATATGGCGTTACATTATGTTATGCTGAAAATTCTAATCTTGCCAAGTGGCTGGAAGTGATGTCACCGGTTGTACACATTCAGCGCTCACCAATTAATTCAAATATTTTTAATGCCAAAAAATACTCTGTCGCATGACAACTGCAGCAGTACATAGGCAGAAAATATAATTTTATAATGCTTACGTTTCTATGAGTAATTCACGTTGAAGACGGGTTCAACTGATGACGTCATCAGCCTGTCAACATAGCATCTCGTTTTCTACATTTTCGTGGATTGTTGATTACCTCCACCAAGGAGGTAATGTTTTTGCCAGACTTTGTCTGTCTGTCTGTTAGCAAGATAACTCAAAAAGTTATGGACGGATCTTTCTGAAATTTTGAGGGTATGTCGGGCATGGCACAAACTACCAGTGATTAAATTTTGGGGGTGATCCGAAACGAATCCTGGATTCTGGATCACTTTAAAATTTTCGTTACCAGTGCGTTAAAGGGGGCATAAGGGAACCGCTGGCAAAGTGAATATGGTGACGCCACCTGGCGAATAACATTGCCTTAGCAGAGGTACCTGCGGGCTACGACTGCTTTCTAGTTTCAAATGCAAATTTCATGTGTTGACAAAATGCTGGTCGCCGTATTACTGTATTATCAAAATACAAAAATACTCTTTTACAATACAATACTGTTTTACAAAAAATGGATAAAATATATATGTTAATTTTGGTGTCCATGATGAAATATTTTATCACGGCTAAACTTTTGAAACCTGTAAACCTACAAATTGACGAATATTGGTATATTTTAGCTGTGGAGAGCAAACAGAAACTAACACGAATCATCCGACTTTGCAGCTAAGATTCTTCAACAGTGCTCAGTCTAATAACTGACAAGAAGCCCAGCTGTTGTCAGGAAAAGCAGACCGTACTGCCTACGTTCGAAGCCCAGCGTCCAATTTCCAGTCATAACGAGAAAGCAATTTGTCAGAGGTGACACAGTTCCATGCACGCTATGTTAATGAAATGCTGTTTCAACAGCCACAATGGCGTGGCATAGTTGGTAACGCGTTTCGGCTGAAACGAAGTTACTCTACGCCAGGCCCGATTAGTACTGCGATGGGTGACTGCCTGCAGGAAGGTAAACCATCTCGGTGCGAAGCCTGCCAGCTAGGTCGACTCAGCCTTCTGCCCTCCGTGGGACGGTAAAATTAGTAGTAACTCATTTACATCAGTTACGGAAGGTGGGGACCTTGGTACAGCTGACTGGGGTTGCCTAGTCGGCCGCTGCGCCAGCCTGTGTCTGCAGGCTGCACACAGTGGCCGTGCGGCAGGCGGCTCTGGTTAGTGACGAAAGCGCATTAGAGGCGTGCGCATGCTCGCGACGATGCGCTATACAAATTGACGATCTTTACCTTTACCTTTTACGTTTACAATTAACGCTAGCATAGCACAAGTCATGCGCGGTGACACGAGGTCGTCTTGTCAGGCGATATAAACAGCTACTGTCGTAAATAACACTATACTGTGTCCCAAAAAGCATCCCAGACATTTTCAACTGTAACTTGAAAACCAATTATTAGATTTTGATATTTTTAACGCGAATATTCCCGACACAAATTGTCATCAAATGACCGCTCAGTTTCCCACTTCACCAAATGTATGCTTCTGCACGACCTGGGGAAATTAGATCACGCAAAATATGTGTTTAAGTAAACAGAAAAGCTGAAAAAACATCCCCAACATTATCGATCGTAACTTGAACAAAGATTAACAGATTGTAATAATATTCAGCAGAAATATTTGCGACACAACTGGCTATTAAATTAATGTTTTAGTTTCCACCTCACCCAACGTCTGCTTTTGCACTACCTGGGAAAAGCAGACCAAGCATGACAGTGTTAAACATGACGATGTCAAATAAACGGTGATGAATGAATGAAAAAACGTCAATAAATTCCATCTATCCTAATCGGTGGGCCCCAACAGCAGGTCTATTGCAAGGTTTGACTGTCATGCAGCAGTGTGTCTACCAGACGAAGTTTAAGAATGTTTGTGAAGTCAAGAAGCGACTGGAACAGCCTGGATTGATCTGGAACCAAACATTATAGATACTGCTGTCAATGAATGTGTTTGCATAGTGGGCCAACACTAGGGACCAACCGAATTCACGGGAAAAAATGCATGATTTCACGGCAGAGTTTTTAAAATGTGTCAAATTTCACGGAAAATTCACGAAAAGAGTTTTGCAAATTCACGGGCCCCACAGACGTTATTTCGAGGTGCTGTGCTAATGCAAACGAAGAAATTTGAGAACAACGAATATTTACTACACTAAGTCAAGACTCAAGACAGTCAATGTCAACTACTTAGTGCTAAAGTGCGACACGTGGCAAACAGCAACATCCGTACAAAAGCTGCTGATAACACTCTGGAATTGTCATAAATTAAACTAAAAGCGCAAAAATTCACGAAAAATCATGGATTTCACGGAAATCAGCGTTTTTCACGGAAAAACGCCAATTTCACAGAAAATGTCACGGCCGTGAAATTGTGAATTAAGTTGGTCCCTAGCCATCACTTCAAGCAATTTTACTGCAGGCAGTTAAAAAATGGAGAATTGGATGGATTGGCAGGCAAAGAGTCAGAAATGTGAACAGAATGTGTTTTTATGCGTTATGTTAATCAAGCAATCATATCGTATTGGATAAAAAGTGATATTTCGCTGGTTGTGTTTTCCTCAGGTAGTGCAGATGGGAAACTGAATGGTCATTTGATGGCAAGTTGTGTCAGGAATATTCATACAAAAAATTATCAAAATCTGATAACTGGTTTTCAAGTTACAGTCAAAAAGTCGGGGATGCTTTTTTGGGAGACACAGTGTAGAAATATCAGATGCAGATTTTGCAAATTTTTTACAATAAAAATGCCTTGCTAGAGAAGACACGCTACAGCCTATACAGTTCCTCTTGCAGTACTGACCTTCAAAGTCATCCAAGGTAAAAAAATTTTCACATCATTTAAAAGCCAATATGCAACTTCCTATTAGTGATAAATAGCAACTTAGGGTCTATCTCGCATGGTTTGGCCGCAATCGCGCATACCAACCTTCACGGTCATCCAAGGTCGATGATCTCTATCTCATCAAAAATGGCATATGCCACGTCCCATTAAAGATTAATAGGAACCTTGGCCCTATCTCTCACCGTGTCTGAGATACGGCCATTTATAGCTTGAAACATTACACTGAAAATTGCAACCAAACCACTGCAGATGGGGACATACTATTGACAGCCTATAGGAAGTTGCCACCATCCTATCCGACGGTACCATTGCCGACCCCCTACGACTTACCATTTAGCCACAATTCCGCAAAATTGGCATACCATAGTGCGTTATGGCCCCTCAAGGTCATCCAAGGTCAACGATTCTCGTGTAGTCTGAAAGTGCATATGCCACTTCCTATTAGTGATTAATAGTAACCTAGGCCCTATCTCTCACCGTTTCCAAGATATGACCAGTATTCCATTGAATATTCTACCCCCCCCCATCCATTCAACCCCCAATTTGAAAATGTTTCCCATGCACTAGATGGCTGAAATTTTGCATGCCCAAGTTTAACATACATGGTTAATTATTTGTGTAAAAAGTTTTCCCCTATGCCCTAAAACTTATCCACAATACACCCATTACAGACGAACAGACAGACAGATGGACAGATGAACGACAACTATGCCAATAGCTCGACCGTTAGTTAAGTTCAGCTAAGAACCCGTAGAAGTCACAAAACCCAACAAGCTAAACCTTTCTGCAAAAACCATTTTAACCTTTACTTCTTTAACTTCTTTCAAGAGGACCATTAATAATGTTGATTACTCTTATTTTCTCAAGGTTTTTTGATTTTAATTTTATTACTTAGTACTGGTTGTTCATATTTGCTCTGTCTTATTATACCATGCTACTTTTTGTTATATGGGCAGTTGTAAGTGCCGTCGCAGCCTTTCTGACCCTTGGAACACATGTTTATTGTTCACGCACTGTTTTCTCCGTATTTTCTGACATTGTCCTGTTTTGTGTTTCCAAAATAAACTGATGATGATGATGAACCTAAAAAGCCCAAAAACCCAAGTCCCAATCGGACTGACAAAATTGGGATTTTTTTTTGGTTTTAAGAAACGGGTATTTGCAACCCTGACTGAGGGATACAGCAACAGAGCTCTGCATCAGCCAGAACAGTCTCGATACAAAATTGTGAAGGTTCACAATCTTTCAATGACAAAACGTTTGACAAATTTTTCCAGGAGCATCAAAACGTTTTTCCAACACCCTCTTGGATCCCATCAGTAGTTAAATATGAAGACAAGCAACAGTTACTTACTGAACATGCACAGTGTAATCCGGCGCACAACGTTTTTCCGAAGCAAAAATTGTCAAAGACGCCAAATATTTCCAAATTTATCTAATCACTGCATTTCAGTAAGCAAGTGCTATACTATGTCAGTGCTACATGCTGTTTATTTTAACCTCAAAAATTAATCAACTAAATCAATTTTTGTCTATTAATCAATCATTTTCTAGGACTTTCCAGGACCTTAAGATTTTACTTTCAAAACATTCCGAGACCAAACTCACTGTCCAGAACTTTTTAAGTCCTGGTAAATCAAACAAAAACAAGAGGGTGCGGCCGTTGAGGGGCCGCCCGCTATGGGGCCGTCCTTGCAGTTGAGTACGTGCGTGCTGTTTTGGGGCTTTCTAGGGTTTGGTCTTCTTAGGCTATTCCGTTTTCGCTCTAAGTGGAGCACCGCGAGGGACAGACGGACGGACGGAACGGCCGTTGCCATGGTAACGAGGTCACCGGGGGCAAGGCAGCGAGGGGTCCTTATGACACCTGCCAAATATGAAGTTGATCGGTCAACCGGCGGTGAAGTTATGGGGATTTTTTGCAAACTGCGCAATTAGCCGCCGTGAGCTTGACCTTTGACCCTTTGACTTTGAAATTGGTCCACGGAGTGCTCGTGTCCCAGGGACCCTTCCTACCAAGTTCGGTCTTCCTAGGCCATATCGTGTTCACTCTAGGTGGAGGCACACGACGGACAAACGGACGGACAGACGGACGGAACGGCCGTTGCCATGGCAACGAGGTCACCCGGTGCAAGGCGGCAAGGGATCCTTACGCTACCTGCCAAATATCAAGTTGATCGGACAACAGGCAGCGAAGTTATCAGGATTTTTCGCCAACAACGCAATTAGCCGCCGTGACCTTGACCTTTGACCCCTTGACCTTGAAATTAGTCCACGGGGTGCTGGTGTCCCAGGGACCCTTCCTACCAAGTTTGGTATTCGTAGGCTTTTTCGTTTTCCCTCTAGGTGTAGGCACGGGACAGACAGACAGACAGACAGACAGTCGGACAGGATCAACACATGATGTGGCATCCTTCTGGGAAGGATGGCCCCCTAATAATCCAACACTTTCCAAGAAGTATGGAAACCCTGAATTGTTTTATATTCAGCACAGTTCATATGATATCGCTGTTGACAATGTAATGAGTTAGCTGGAACAGCCCGGCAGAGAATTGTCTATCAACCGGAACAGCCTCGACAGCCGCAGTTGACACACTCCACAATCTTACCCTGGCAACAGAGAGAAACACACAGAGTCTAAACATTCTACTATGAGTTCAAATATTCCACTTAGTATATCTTAGTCTACGATCTTAACCAGCACAAATAAATTAACAGTCTAGGTAACTAAAAGTAAAAGTAAAGCCAAATCAACTTTTCGACTTGAAGCAAAAAGCAAAAACAAGTCATATGATTTGCATAAATAAAAGCCAAAAAAGTCAAAAGATTTTTAAACAGAAGTACGGTCCAGCAAGGTCCGGGGGCAGGCCCCTGGCCTGAGGGTCAGGGGGGCAAAGCCCCCTAAAGCTGAAACACTTTTGAAAGTCGCAAATTTACCCACTTTAAAAAAATTTGAAACTCAAAATTCATATACAATTTGTGTTGTCTTTTCAAAAAAATGACGTCTATAGGCCGCAAGACGTCACAGATTACTGTACAGTATGGAAAAGTAATAAAGTTGTCCACTTTGGATAAACTTTGCACATGTTTATTCAAGAACTGATGTGCATTTCCAAACCCCAGAGTTTTCTTTAGTTTTGATGCACCACTACGACAATCATCTCCACTACACTTTCGCTTTTATGATCATTTAGTTGCTTGCAAAATCCCAGCCTTGTGAGTAAACTTGCTATAACATTGTGGATGGTAAGACAAAAATATCCTCAGCGCCTCAGATTCAGTGAGTTTCTCGCTGACATTGTGCGCTTTATAAATTAAATTTACTTACTTACTTACTTATATCTGGAAAGTTAAGCTCTTTTCAGCGATGTTAACAAGGCCAGACCACTCAAGGCCAAGGCCACGGTCCCAAGGCCAAAGCCAAAGCCATTCCATAATGCAAAGGCTTACGATAAAAGATAAAATAATGAAATCCTGTTTTTTTTTCAAGTACTCTTACATACGCAACTTATAGAATTTAATAGCATTAGCTGCATCATTCATCACTGCTTCCTTCCGTCGTAAACTCAAAACATTCTATTTCTCAACGTCTGGCCATGTTTAGTGGCCCGCCTCACTCCTTACCTCAGCGCCTCAGATTCAGTGAGTTTCTCGCTGACATTGTGCGCTTTATAAATTAAATTTACTTACTTACTTACTTACTTACTGATAACATAATATGCAGAAATGAGTACACGTAGAACTATATCCTGTAATTACTGACAGTCAAAACAGTGCTAGTAGCTCAAAAGTTATTATAATTACCCAGTCACTAAAGTCGAAAAACACTATGTCAGCTACACATTTTATGTAAAAGATAAAGCTGTCACAGTTGATGCGTTAATTAACGCGTTAATGCGTTAATAAATTAACGCGCGTTAAAAAAATTAACGCACGTTAAAAAAATTAACGCATACCCGTTCAAATTACTTCGGTATCGTCATCTCCGCCAAGGTGAACGTAATGAACATTGGAGGAGATTAAGAGATTGGTCGTTCTGTCCGTGTTTCCGTCGTTCTGCGTACGTGATGATTCATAATAGCAATGACGTCATTGCACTAACAGCACAAGCAGCAACGCCGGCTATTAAGCGGCATTCACACTACGCGCGAACTCCGCGCGTACTACAAACGTAGTGTGAATGCTAGGCGAAGACGGACATGGAGCGGATCCGCGGCGTATCCGCACAGCACTGCGTATCCGCCGCGGATACGTGGCGGTATATGCAGGTTTAAATACGGATACGCGCGTGTCCGCAGTCCGCTCAGCTCGGCGGATCCGCCCGAATCGAGTGGAGTTCGATTTGAGCGGACAGCGTACACGGTAAGTCGCAATAACTATCACGACATGCGTAGAGTGCGACAGTCATCTGAGCTAAGAGCTTGCGTAGAATATAGAGAGTTGGAAAAATTTTCTAACTTTCTATATTCTACAGGCGGGTCCCATAAACGTCTCGGGTCCGGGGTAATTTACCTCCTACTCTCCATCTCGACGGGACTGGGTGCGTTAATTAATGCATTAAAAAAATTAACGCACTGCGTTAATGCGTTAAAAAAATTAACGCCTTGACAGCTCTAGTAAAAGATGAAGTATCGAAAAACAGTTTTATCGGATACAAATTCCATTTAAAAGATGAAGCAAAAAAGCCTGTTTTTAGAGTAATGCAACATAATCCAGTTAAAACAGCTCCACCAGATTGAAAGTCCGTTACAAAAAGTTATACAGTGCTGGAAGCAATAGGGGTCTTTCTCCCTAATTCACAGTGCTACATTGCATTCGTGGAAAACCAGCGATTCAAGCAAAGTATCGCTCGTTTTAGCACGATGTGGCCGGTCAAGCAAGCCACTCTGCGAAAGAACGCACTCAACATGAGCTAATCTGGCGGGTGGATATTCTAACATAACAAATGTAATCTATCACGATGGTGAATTTTGTAGTCCCACAAGATAAATGGCAGTGGCCTTGATTTTTTGGCCAAGGTCAAATCTCCAGGGCCAAGGCCAAGGATTAACATCACTGGCTCTTTTCCATATTTGTCCAAAAGCTGTAAAGAAACAGTGTATTCTGGACTGTCGACCTCATTAGCAGAAATCCATTCTACAGCACAATTACGTAGTTGATATGCCGATTTTTGATTGACTTAAATTAGCCACATGTAGTGGCTGGTTAAATTCATGGTGGATTTCAGACAGTAGTCGTAGTGCTAATATTGCATCAATATTGCTGATCTGCCAGCAGTGAAACCACATTGCCGTGGACGCCGAAGAGAGTTGAATAATGGTTGAAGTCGTGCTAGCAACACATGCGCAAACACCTTTCCCAGCACAGAAAGCAACGTTATTGGCCTGTAACTGCCACAGGTGGCATGTTCTCCCTTGCCCTTATACAGAAAGACAGACGATTATACCTTCACGCCACTCCGATGTTACCCTGCCGGACTTCCAAACTAAGGTCCCCAATTTCGGAATTAAGGCATAGCCATAGGTTTAGGTTCATATGGGGCAATGCCAAAATTGGCCTTCAAAATCCATTATAGGAGGAGATATTGAGGTCAAAAATTTGACCAAGATTTCTCCAAAATTGGGACGTCCCCATCTCCAAAATTTGACATTTTTGGAAAGCCCTTAAGGAGAGCTACAAGCCGTGAAAATTTTGTGGGCCAAAGTTTGAAAACAAGAAAACATTTTAAAAATTACCTGGAAGCCCCATAAGCTAATAGTATGAAAAAAGGACTGGGGTACAAAATCGCCCTGATAGATCTATTGCAAGTTCACTTGCAATATATTTCCTGGTAGGTATTCATATGAGGTGTCTGAAAATAACACTGGTTGTTTCTGCCCCCCCCCCATATGGGGTCAGGAATTGTTATGGTCTAATATCTTTGGCAGCAGCAGCAGCAGCAAACATAGATGTGACAAACGTCAAAAAATTATAATATAACGTTAATAAACGCCTTTATTAGGAAAAAAATTATAAACGTTTGTAAACTAAACGTAAACGTACACAGAGCGTAAGTTTGAATATTAGACCTATTATTTGGATAATTCCAAATTCCAACAAAACTTTTTTCATTGTCAAAGAATGTCTTACTCCAGTTCTGTGACAACCGTTTTACAAAAGCGCCCGGAATTCACTCACTTTAATCTTATAGCTACGTGAAAACTAAGTTGAGTTGTCCTGTTTACCGTCACTAGCACCGTGACCCAATGAACTCTATTAGGATCGAACGCAATGCACTATGGCTTGGCTTCCCATCATAATTTTGCTTCGTTTCGCTCATGTGATTTTCATTGAGATAAACGTTGACATAATAATAAACGCGTTTACAAAAAATTTTTTGTAAACGTTGTAAACGTCTGTCACATCTATGGCAGCAAGAGTAGTAGTACCTCTTCAAGCTTGGTCTTGGGCACTCGACACACGCAGTTGGTAGCAAAGTTTGTGTCCTGCTTCTGAATGCAGCGCAAACAGCACAGGTTCTCGTAGCCGGACTTCTTCCATTTCGCTATCAGGTTACGATCGGCTATGTTCTCACGCAAACAATACTCGTATAACTCTGTACACAACAGCAGAAAATACCTAAGTACGTACTGCGTGACGTTTCATAACTCAGTGAAATGGTGATCAATTTACACGAAATTTTCAGCAGCTATAGCAGAACAAATACTAGTGAAAATGTTTCTAAAAAATGTGGCCGTTAGTTGAACATTCCTCCAGGCAGTTAATTCGTACAGCTATGTACATCAGAGCAAAAATAGCCAAATATGTGGTAGTATTTTTTCCATGCTTGCTCTTGTTCTGGGTTTGGGAAGAAGGTGTCGTAGCATTCCGCCTAATCACTCCCCCAGTTGGGTCTACTGCAAAGCCCCAACCGAAATCGAACTAGGGTTAGGGTTAGGGTTAGGGTAAGTATACGACACGAAATGAGATTAGGCGAAATGAGACGACACCCGTCGTATACTTACTTACGGTCGGCCAAAAAAATGGTACAGAAAAAAATTAATGATGAATGTCAAAACAAAGCTTGTCAAAGAAGCAAAAAACGACAAAGCAAGTCGTTGTTGGTTCGCCTATCAAAAAAAAGATCAGGCGAAATGTGATTCGGTGAAATGCTACCCAACCGGGAAGAATGAGGGGGGGAGGAGAGCAACAGCAACAGCCAATCCTTGCGTGAGTGATTGCAATCCCGGGATTGATTTCTAAACTCCAAGATCCAGAATTAACACTTTTAAAGAAATCTGCAATCCTGAGGTCCTGTTTTGCGATTGAGCTGACAAACTGATGTGTTAGTATCATCATCATCATCATCATCATCATCATCATTTATTTAAGAGCAAAAGCATAACATAGTGCACAAGTTTGACACAAACATACAGTTGGCAAGACATACCAGGCTCATAGAGCACTTACAGTAGCCTTCCTAAGCTAAATACACAAACATGAGAGTAGCACGGCAACTGAAACAAGTTAAAATAAAATCAAATCATAAAATCAATAAAAACACACAAAAATAGCAGCAGGCCTACACAGAACATTTCATATAGGGTGTAAAATCAGTATTCTGTATCAAAGGTTATTATCCTGATAGCGGCCACACTAGACTTATTTCATGCACAGGACACAAGACAGAAGAAGTTTCACAGTAGTTGACAGTTTGACGCATTGGTCACTTGTTCGTAGAGATTCCAATTGCAGGATCTCAATTCCCGGCTGTTTTCGCTAATCCCAATTTACATCCAAATTTCAAGATTCTGGGATTACAGTAAAATCATTAAACAATACTTTTGCAGCTGTGATAGATGACAAAATAACAAAATAACCTGTTGCCACTACCCAAAACTTGGGAGTGACTGTGACTGTCAAAATGCAACCTACAGAACTCTTGCACTGACAAAATATTTTATTAGACAGCTAAAATTGTTAATTTTGAACAATTTTCGAACTCGACAGCCTCAGATTCAGCGAGTTTCTCGCCGACATTGTGCACTTTATAAATTACATTTACTTACATACATACAGTACAAATAGCTCAGGAACCGATTGAGATATCGAAAGTTGGAAACAAACATGATTGACAGCGATCTCAGCCAAATTTGGCAAAAAAGAATTTGGTAAACTTAGGTTTACTGACAAAAATGTTACAGGCGCGGATGTTGACCCACCGTAAGTCGACAATGTGCGTTCTGCATATACTAATGCATTCGAGTTCGGGCCACGTGACTTTGGCAAAAGAGGAATTTCAACTCCTTAAATTTCCCCCCTTCAATTGGACTTACATCGCCAGTCGGACTCACGTTGGGCTTGGCCCCAAGTTTCTGGTTCAGTTTTATTTGTACCGTTATGTTTTGGCTTAAACAGTAAAAGCAAACAAGGGTGGCGGAACAGATTTCAAAATAGAGACCTATAAACAATCTGCGAGCAAAGCAAGCAGAAAAAAATTGAACTGTTGTATGCAGAATCAGCAAATGTTGTAGTTAAAGAAAGTGCAAATTTTCTCTGTAAAAATTTGGAGGCGCACGGTCCGGGCCGCTATGAACCCAGTGCTGAGGCTTCAGGCTCACCAGCCTCGTGGATGATCCGGTCCTGGCTGTACCAAATAGTAGATCTTAACATTTGGCCAAATAAAAACAAAAGGGTGTGGCCGTTGAGGGGCCGCCCGCTATGGGGCCGTCCGTGCAGTTGAGTACGTGCGTGCTGTTTCAAGGCTTTCTAGGTCTGTGCAAGGCGGCAAGGGATCCTTACGCCACCTGCCAAATATCAAGTTGATCGGACAACAGGCGGCGAAGTTATGGGGATTTTTCGCCAACAACGCAATTAGCCGCCGTGACTATGACCTCTGACCCCTTGACCTTGAAACTGGTCCACGGGGTGCTGGTGTCCCAGGGACCCTTCCTACCAAGTTTGGTATTCGTAGGCCTTTTCGTTTTCCCTCTAGGTGGAGGCACGGGACGAACAGACAGACAGACAGACAGACGGACAGGATCAACACATGATGGGGCCTTCTTCTAGGAAGGACAGCCCCATAATAATCTGTTATATTATTTGGCCAAATATGAAGAAACGACACAGTTTAATACGAATAGTTAACAAATAGAAACACATTGCACAGTTCGCCAGTTTCATCGCTCACAAAGTGCCGCATGCAAAAAAATAATATTCAAATCAGACACTGAAATTGGTATCCATGTTAAGCGAATGAGACAAAGAAACATGACAGTGATTTATGACAGGCTTATGACTGTGGATCATGAAGCCAACACCACGGTTCAACTTCGAGCTGGCTCACCGCCGCAGCTGTCTCAGCTGATTCAGAGAAGTCGGCTTCGACTCTTCGGTCACGTGGCAAGGATGGATGCATCACTGGACATCTCCAGAGCACTCAAAACGTCAGTCCGAGGTCTGCCCATAGAGTGAAAGCGCCCTCCCGGACGCCCTCGCCACACGTGGCTACGTACCCTGGGAGCAGATCTCCAGCCTCATAATCTCATAAGTCATAATCAAGCCTCGGCTTGGAAATACGCCCAGGATCGAGAACACTGGAAGCACCTCGTGGAAACCGCTATGCTCCAGCTCGGGGCATGCGCTTCGTGATGATGATGATGACTGTGAGCAAACTAAATGGATAAGAAAATGCTAGAAAGCATCATCTATGAGCATTAAACTGCTGAGGCTACCGGTACTTTGAAGCTAAATCCAAAACCAACAAGCAGTAACAGCGCAGTGCTTATTATTCTACTATTCTTCTTCTTCTTCTTATGGCGTACTCCTCCGGAGCGTAGCCGTGTCCACGATGTGGCGCCAGTCCCCCGCCTAGAAGCTTTTCTCCACGCAGAAGAAAGACCAATGTTCAGAGGTCTCAGGTCCCACCGAACGTAACCAGGTGTAACTGGGTCTCCTTGCGGGCCTTCTCCAATCCGAAGGAGGCTTGCGTATCACGGCAGCAATGGCACGATGGTATCTTCGTCAGGAGAGCTGCGGGCGATGTGACCGAAGAAACGGAGCCGTCTGCTCGTAACTATGCTGGAGAGCGGCTGGTAATTCGAGCGGGACCGGACTTCATCATTGGTTATGTGGCGGGTGTATGGGATCCTCAGAATCTTGCGTAACGCCCACATATCAAACGCATCCAGGC
>Ga0209367_1009346_pt1 | contig 13315 bp, 7 predicted proteins | sample WorMetLIZISLAND2_FD_187412 | JGI IMG/M metagenome (GOLD analysis project Ga0209367, IMG submission 187412) | Marine gutless worms symbiont microbial communities from Max Planck institute for Marine Microbiology, Germany - Olavius geniculatus... ... | reverse complement strand
CCATTCGATGACATATAGTCTCATTAATAAGTGTGCCAAAAATTATTATAATCGGACATTCATTGTTCCAGTTATTGCAAAAAATGTAGTCACATGCTTTTTTTTGAGACACAGTGTAGATCGCTGACGTTACGCGTGCACAGAGAAGAAATAGTGAGCTAATTATTTGTAGAATAACTTTCGAGCTAACCTAATTTTATTTGACCATTGGACATCGACGTTGCACCGGACAGACGGACGGACAGACGGACAAAACATATGCTTTCAGCACCCGCCCAAACAATAGCACGGCGCGGGTGATAACGATGTTTTAGCTAGGCCTATACAAAATAGAAAAAAAACTAGATAAAGAAATTACAACTGAAACAGATTCCAGATTTCCAGTATTAAATTACCACTGATGTATCTAGGTCAACGGGCGGCGGAGACGTGGAGGTCATGGAAAACAGAGTCAACAGGCAGACCGAGATGTACGTTCGCGACGTCAACTGGCATCGGCTCAGACTTTCAGACTCGTCAAAACCGCAGTGTCGATCTAGATAGACGCCTTGACACGCAATCGACGGAGCTTCAACGATGTCCGAGCCACACGCGCAACAACCTGCGCAGTGCAGTCGACTACCGACACGACGCTCGCGAGCGACGTCGACATCTTCAGGTTCTGCAGAGCAACCGGACGCTGGAGGCGTTCATGCGCGCCTTGAGGCAGGAGAAGGAGGCCAGAGCTACGGCCGCTCTATTCTCATCCACACCGGGCACGTTCAGCTATCGGCAGCGCCCACGAACCATCAGCTTCGCCGCCGCTGCCGACGCCGACCAATCACGTCATCGACCAGTAATGTCATCGGCCGTGACGTCATCACGTGACGGAACTGGAAGTTCATGTCGTCGCTGTGGGACTCAGAACAAGCCGGCGAGGTCGATAATGCGCTGCAGCTCGCCGACTGGCCGGCTGCTCAGTTCAAACGCCGCGTTGCAGCCGCGGCTGAACACGCAAAGACAGCAACTGACGGGGATATCGAAATGGTCAAATGCGCCGCGTGATTTCGAAGATTGCGTCAACTTGAAGTGTTTGGACGAAGATCGACGACGACGACGAACGTTCAGTCCGAGACCAGCCAGATGATCGCTGTCTGCGACGACTGAAATAAGCGAAGCTGTCGGCCCTGTGCTGACTTGATATGCGGCCATCTAGCTAGCCAGAAGCAGGCCCTCCTTGCCCACTGCAATTCGCAAGCCTAACCATCAGCTGAAATGTTTTGAAATGAAAATTGGCACAGTGGTTACTCCTGCCTTGGAGAACTTTTTTTCCGCGCTTTTTTGTGTTCGACTAAGGAGCCCGACGGGACAGACAGACGGACGAACGGACGGACGAGACTCGTAATGCGACCCATTAGAACGGTCACATAATACCAGCAGTTTTGGTCTACAGACGCCAAAGTTAATGTTTTGGCCTTGATGCTTTTTCTTGGAGTTAGTGGCATTGGACTTGGTCCGGTCGTCGTTTGGCTTGGGCCTTAGTAACATTCCGGTTAATACGAAGAAAAATCGTAAGATTTGTTTTCGAAAATCACCTCAACTGTGCTGCATAATCTATATGATTCTTGCTCGCTTTGTATTTTTTTTCTCTGCCGCTATTTGTTTACTTCGTAACTTTTGCAATCATTTCTGATTTTTTAAACGTAATTATGAAAAATAACAAATTGATGGTAGCATTGGCAGCCAACAGTTTGTAATTTACGCTCATATGCAAACAAAACTGCAGAACACCACGTTCATTCACTTCGTTCATAAAATTAGATTTTTTTAAACTCATAACTTACGCTTAGCCTATCTGTGTACTCAAACACTGCGTCATTATCACAGATATTATGCTGTAGCTTATAACTTGATGTTAGATAGGACCTAGCACATAGGCCCCTAATTGACGTTGGGCTGGGTCACCGTTACATGCGAAATTGCAAATTCGGCTCTCGGATAACTGTATCGAGCACAATCATGCTAGTATATGGCAGTGTTTTTTTTCAGGCGAGTTTAAGCCGACTGCAAATCTATATAATATGTAAAAACAACACGGTCATTTCAGCTTTTATGATACTACAGTGACACACAGAGTAGTTGTAGCAACGGTAAGCGTCTATCCTCCGTGTTTCTGTATATTACGTATGTGCATGTATGAAAGCGCAAGACTTATTCGTAGCTGCTCCACGCCGAATATGAGCAGATTTATATAGCTAGTAAAAGTACAAATATTGCAGCGGATTACACCAAGTGCGATGACTTATGACATGAAGATTTTAGCACAAAATACTTATTAAATCCGCACGAATTTCACAGAGGATGTACGTACATGTACGTATGCAGTACGTAGCTTATACACAAATTAAACAAGAAGCGCTCTAAATTATCAGATCAGGCCACTTAGGCCTGATCGTAAAGAAGTTATTCACAGATAATTAATAGTACTACTAAGCCTAATCTATAAACGTAAAGTGAATTGTGTGCTTGATAGCTGTATAAATATTTACCTGTAGATGTAAATACTGGTTTCTAAGTTATCGAATTATCATAGTCTGCACTACGAGCAAGCGGAGAACAAACAGTTAAAGCCCAGTTTCCATCTAATGCAACCCACGCAACGTACGCAACGCAAGATTAGACATTGCTTTTATCATTGCGTTTTGGCTGTTGCGTAGCTTAATGCCGTGGCTACACGCACCGATTTCCTCGTCCGAGGTGTTGTCCGACGTATCCGAGCCTTCCGAAGTTTAAAAACCTCGTTCGAGGAAATCGGACGGAATGTGCATGCTCATTCTTTCCGATTTCCGATTTTTTTGGACAAGATTTTTTTTGCTTGCCAGCTAAAGGACGCCCAGCAGAACCTCGGATGAAAATATCGGTGCGTGTAGCCACGGCATAATTCACGCGTTTGATGCGTAAGTCCCTACTTATTGCGTTTGTTGCGTACTTGCTTGCGTACTTTTTGCGTTCGCGTTACTTGCGTCAAGAAGTACGAAAGTGCTTTGCGTTGCGTTGCGTGCGTGTGATAAAAATCAGGCTCGAGTTGATAACGTAATGACTGCGATGAGACAGAATGATAGGCAGCATTGTAATGCGGCATCGACGGCATTAACAGTAGCACCAATCAATTAGCGTTGTATGCAAGCAGAGTCTCTCTCCACTGTATCACTGGTCGTCCATGTCGTTCGCCCAGTCTGGCTTCGGTGGGTGGATTCCTTCATATCTTGGCGTGAAGCCTCGCATGTTAGCCTAGAACAACGACAGAACAGCGACGTCAACAACAACATTAACAACTACAACAACAAACACCAAAGTAATCTTCTCGCATGTTTTGGCAGGGGGTTTGACCCCAAATGTCCCCTTCTCTGGGGGTTATGGATCTTATCTAACACAATGTATCAGTGCATTAGCACCCCACAAATGTAGACCTCCCCGCAAAATAACATTAGGCTTAAATCTCAGGAACGATTTAACCCTCCTATGCCTACGACCCCCTCCTTTGATTTTTTAAGAATTATTTTTTTGTCTTGCGCCGATACCGCAAATATATTTTGTGTATCTGTTTTAAGCATCAAAGGCATTTCTCTGACATATTACACACTACCTTACCCTTAACGGGTCAGGTTTTTCAAGACCTAGAATATATCGGATAATACCGACAAATTAGCTCTCCGGTGTTGCTGTTGATGCTGAAAATTATAATCAACGACATTTTCTCAGTTTTCGTGTTTATTTGTTGCTTATCTAAATAGCTAATGCGTTTCTGCAATAAAGAATACTTAAAATATATTTCAACTTCAGACAGGAGACAAAAACGGTTAATTTTAACTTTATGCGTTATACAAAATTAACGTTTTACTTACTTACTTATTTTCTTTCTTACAAAAAAATTATAGCAAACAGTTTTGATGTCCTCTTCTAAGTCCATTCAAGTAATGTGCAAAATTCCGCAAAATATCAAGCAAATTGCGATTATTGGTGGAGGGGGTCGAATCGACCCCCTCTTAAACTGGGAAGGCTGCCGAAAAAGCCTAGCCATAAAAGGGTTAAGCAGGATGCACAAATGTGACAGACGACAGACAGAGAGACAGACAGAGAGACAGACAGACCGCGTCACGGAGAAATGTTTAAGAATCGTTCTTGCAACGCAAGTTATTCCGCCTAATAACAGTTCAAGATATTACGACTATATTTAATACAAAAATGCAGGCAACACTCGTATCGACAATAACAAGCAATGCAAGTAAGTCACAAAATAACGAATTGAACTTCAGAGCTCGAGCTGACGCAATTTAAAACCCAGTGCAGTGTCTGCTTACTAATAGTGAAAAGGGCATAAGTTTTTATCCTGCAATACTAATGGCATTTAGATAAACTGATTAGCAGTACCTCTAAGCCTATATTTTTAGTTTTAAATTAAATATCAAATGTTTGCAATATGCAAATTATGTACATATAGGCTACTTGCTGTTTACATATCGTAAAACTCTCCGGATACAGATCGGGGAATATTGTAGTGCTGTAGTAATGAGATGTATCAAATTCGAAGTTTTACGGTAACCAGTGTAGACCAAGTATTAACTATCAAGTCACTGTCGATACACGTTGATGAATTGCCTGCTGATGATAGTATACGTACGATTATTCCGAGTTGGTTCAGGCAGTTAAGGACGTAGAGCAGCGGTCCCTTGCGCCCGTCCACCAAGTCGGACGGTTGAAACAGCGACGTCTCTGGCACGCCGAACGCCTTGGCGGCCGCCACGAAACTTTCGATGTTGCTCAGAGCCACGAAACTTGACGGCGCTTTCGTACGATATAGAACCGTCGGCATATCAGCAGCTTTCAGCAGGCGATTCATCAATCTACGTCAACAATTGCTATTCAATATCAGTCATTTATTATGATATAAAATTTCACACTTCGTGGATTGTGCAATACTTGTCGGTAATATAGCTATTTATCGCCACTGTTCAGTTTCGGCTACACGCGACACGTTAACTGGTTGTCTGTCAGGAATAGCGTACGTTATGCATCGTCGTATTATATCGTGTCATGATTCTGAACATGGTTGGCGCAAGCATGAAAATAAAAGAAAAGATTTAGGCCTATCTCGTCCGTTTTAGCATGATGTCAGGACATTTGACAGTTAGTATAAAAATGCATTTTATGAAATCATACGCGAAACATCTTCAGTTCGGAGCTCGGACTACAGACAAAAGACATTAGATGGGCCCTTGAAGTATTCCGGTGAATTGGTGCATGCTAAACCACGGTCTGAATGGGTGACTAATAACTGAACTAAAATTGTTTTAGTTTTTGACGAACTAACCAATAAGCAAGCAGGGCAAGCTTGTTGGTCATTGGTTGACGCGTACGAGAACGCAGTCACGTAGGCCACCGACGCTGTTAGACGGTGCCTAACGTAATGCATTACTGCTTGCCCATTGGTCGTTTCGTCGAAAGCTACATTCAGTTTAGTTCAGTTACGTCGCTCTGTACGCGCCTTAACGATTATCACGTTGAACTGGCTATCGACGTGACGTAAAATGTTTTTCGACTATCAGCGCGCGGTACGAAGAACGAACAAATGTTAGCGGAGTCGTGGCATAAGAGCAGAGCGCAATTGTAACTGCTATTCCGTAAATTGTAGTCTATCGAAAAATTTTCTTTCGAAAATGCAAAGTTTCACACTGAAAGTTCTCTATCTTGGTAAACTTAAAAGCAGAATTAAAAGCAGAATTAAAATTTTGTGCAGCAATAATTTCCTCTGTCGGAAAGTTGTAACTTCTTGGCCCGCCCCGCCCCGCCCCCAACTTTTTCAACTCACGACGCCGCCGGCAATTGTCGACAATAAAGATGGAACGAAGCGACGTTGAGAACAACAGACGTCGTCATTGATAACTGCGCAGCTGCTGCTGCTGCTGACCGCGTGGGATCAACCGTTCACGCCTGCTTCAGACGCTGCAATAAGCTTACTGCCAATCTTACCGCATCACCACATTCATCACCAGCCGCGACACAGACGTGTAATAAACATCAGAAAAAATTTTCAAAACAAGATTACGAAGCATTTCATGTTGAGAAATTAAAACGTCGAGTTTAAAAAAATAGTGTTGAAGGTTTTACAACACTAATTTAAAGAAACTTGACGTATTAAAAATCTGGATACGTTTTTTCATATGCGTCAACTTTTTTGTACCATGCAACTACGTAACTTTGAACGCAAGATCTGTTATTATTTTTGTATGTTATCTATTACTGTATTTATACTTTAATCGTTTTTAGATTTTTCAGGTTAATTTTTAAAAAAATGAACACCAGTGAAAAAATTATTTTAAAAGACTTCTACGACAAATAATAAACGTTTATAAGTCTGAGACCTAATCGCTTAATCACAACAATATGATACTGCCAAACTAGTTTTGATTTAAAGCAAACACGCAGACCCAGCCGACGAACAAAACTGTCGAAAATCGTCTAAATCATGCAATGATAAATTTGAGACTATATTAATCATTGACATGATAGCAGACTTTAGCAGTAACTTTGTAGGACGCTAGACAAGACCACTTCTTATGAATAGCACACGTAAAATTAAAACTAAATAACCTAAATATTGTTCACGTTCTCACAGCGCGTAGGATAATACCTAACTATCTAGTATAGCGTAGTCCGTCGACATGAAAATTAACCGATTTGCGTAAGTCGAATATTTACGGCGGGACACATCGATTTTATAAATCCAGACACGTTAAGCGCCGAGAACGAACGGCCTTGTGAAAAAAACTATTGCCAGTAAGATCACAAATAGAAGAAAAATAATGTATGTGTGGGTGTATCATGTGTATGTGGAAACAGTAAGTTAGCTGATGCTGCGTTGGTAGAGCGAGTTTGCTGAGACGGCGCGTCGAACGATGCACGTGCGTGTCCGTCCGCCGGGCCAACACGATGCGCAGTTACGCTCAGACGCGCAGGCACGCGGGCTAAATCAGCGACGGCACTATCATTCCATCGCCCGGCACGCCGCACGCCGTTCACTGTCTTGAACGATTAGGCCTACGCCACTGCACGTCTAGATCTCGATTTTCGAAGGATCGAGCTGTTTATACGGGAACCAGCATGCAGGCAAAATGAATGCAGCAGTCCAGTCACTTCAGTGGCGTACGACGGACTTCACAATGCGGCGTTCAAACTTCCATGTCCTTTCTCGGGTACGGTTGGAACTGAGCCGTCAAAATATTTTTGGTTCTTCTCTTTTTTTTGTTTATTGCTGCAGTGGGTTAAATTTGAATATGTAGTAAAACCGTAATTCTTATTTTCAACAAATCTGACCGCCGCGTTGATTAAACTGATAAATTTTAACGACAAAATCTATCGCTAAAAAGTAAAAATCGTGCTGGTGTTAACAGCGGATGTCGCTACAGATGGTTTACTTACTTGCAGAGAATAACGCCGTTTTTGAGGAATTCGTGCACTGCTCTCCAGTCCAGCGGCCCATCCTACGCATTTTTGTATACACACACACACCCACACCCACACAATTCAGTCACCCGTACAGAACATATAAAAAAGACCATGTATTTGGACGAGTCGACTATACGCGGGCAAGTAAGCTAAACAATCGCAGTATTTAACCAACCGCCAAGGTCAACTCAACCTTTTATCCTTCCGGGATAGGTAAATCCGTAAATCAAGCACCCGCCTGACAGCTGGTATCAAGTTATCAACCCCCTTAAGGTGCTGGACGCGTTCATCTGTGTCGGGTCGGGTGGCAGGTAGAACAATGTTATGGCAGGTGATGTCCAGTAGCTCTGAGACGGCTATTAACATTTTCAGCTAATTTCGCTCAAACGTCATTCTGTTTTATTTGCCACCTAACTTACTGGAAAAGTACAAAACGAATTTTGACGAAATATTGAATAAAGCAGTATCGTACAACTGACCGTACCAGTTGAGTACAAATCATGGAAAACGGTAAATTATAAAAAGTGAGCATCGATCACAGTTTTTTATACAACTGCATAAACGGTTTGGCATTTTGTGGTTTATCGACAGTTTTCTTCTTTAAAACGATACCAACCACAGCCGATTTCATATTATAGTTGGCGCTTTATTTGGACTTGTTACTTAACGTTCAACTCAGGTCAACTCAGCCTGGCCATCCCTCCGTCTGTAAGCTAGGACGTAAATAGCTAAAACAGGCACACCGCGCGATGCATTAGCCTTGTGTCCGCGGTTTTGCAGTGTAAACTTGGGTCTGGCGGATGGCTATTGAAGCGAGATCAGTGCTGCCCTATACAGACCCTATGGCTCCGAAAAGATTTTATTTTTACCGAACGTTCTGACCTGTGGTAAGTTGTCGGTCGTGCCAAGCACTTGTATTATCCACTCGACGATGTGCTGCGGTGTTCCAAGCTCTTCCTCCTTGTCATACCTCTGTCAATAGCATACAGGCGCGTCAAACTTAGGCTACTCATCGATATTAATTAGCTATGTTTGTACTGGCTTCTAAATTTGTTGTCGTTTCAATTCAATGCCCACCACTTGAACAAATTAATAAATTTAAGCCGTGCATCTTGTATTTGTATCTGTATGAGCCGTGTATCTCAAGGTCTATTGTATACGTCCGTCCGGCGTCCATCTGTAAATAAGACTCAGTGCTGAACCGAATATTTTAGAACATGAATTTCACAGATCACAAGGCTCCAAGACTAGAATCGCGATTTCCGATGCAGAATTTTATAACATAATTCTTCTGATTTCTTTTCTACTGCGATTTCCATGGACAGCCCAGTTCCTCGGCAAAGATTTGAACCATTTGAGCGCAGTTTCGATATTTTATTTGTAGTCGTACTTTTTAGTTTTGTTCCTTGTACCGTACAAACTAAGCTGGCTAATGTTAAAACAATTTCTGGACTCTACAAAAAAATAAATTAGTAAAAAAAATGGAATGAACATCCCCTAGACGAAATCCTGTGCGAAGTTTTCGTCCCCAAAAGTTGACCACGTTACTGTAAATTTAAAACAACAGAAAGATGTTGGTTGATAAAATAGGCCTAATGACGACTTGCTTCTCGCATAACGTGATTACGCGAACCGCGTTAGAAGTGTTTATGAATTGACTCTATCCACAGCCTGAACGATCGTTAATAGCTCTTGACTTTTTAGCACTGACTAATTATATAGTCTAATAAAGTCGCGTTAAAAAATCAAATTTGACTAACTTTTTGCATTTTCATCTCGTGATCAAACGCATCTCCAGACTTGGTCGATCGTAGCGGCACACTCATCTTTACAGCTCAGTCACGAAACCAACTTTAACATAACATTAAAAACATTTCCTCATCAGCATAACAAAGAATAATATCTGACGGAATTCTCCCATTTTAGCCTGTATACATACATCATGAGTTTTATTGATTTTTTGCGGGTTTGTCGTCAAAAGCTTAAAAATTCTTTTCGGAAATCTTAGCTACTCAAAAACACGCCCTACTGTAGCACGCCGTTATGCACTGAACCGGCTTCAGCTTACCCTAAGTTGCTTAGATCTAATTTGTTTACTCAAATTAGTATAATTTTCATGCTCACCAGAAATGACCAGATAGTTGCGAACAGTTTGTAGTTTATTTTACTAATGCACACTGCTACTTTATAGAACCGGCGCATGATAAACGTTGCGCATTCTAATGTGATTTAAGTCAATTAAATCGTTCGAGAATAAAACAATCGCGGCGCAACATACCTGGCAGTGAAACTGATAGATGTAACGATGACGCGCGACTTACAGATCCAACGAGCAACTGCTGCTGCTGTTGCTGCGCAAGCGGATGCAGAAGATGAGATGATGATGGCGGTGTGCTCGGGGCGGCTAGCGGTTAAAGACGCGACGTGATCGCGGTCGATTGAAACGGCGCTGATGTATGCTTTCAGCGGCGGCAGACTCGTCACACGGCTAGAGTCTGACGGACCCATAGACCTATTAATAGCAACAGCCGCACGGCACGCACGTCCCTTCAACGCACGTGCGTAATGCTCGCAGTACATCACACACTGACCGATTTGCAAAATTATTTCATCAGCACATTCAGTAGTAACATTCAGTAGTAAATTTACCTATTTATTTCATCCAATATAAGCATTCGCCACACTATCGTGAAAGCTGTACTTTGGCCTACTGCGGGACCTTTAGTCAGCATTTTGTACAACGTAAGAAACTAACGATTAATTAGCTTCTTTCACCGCTTGTAAGCAACCTTCCGAAACTTCTTGGTAACAGTGAATCAACAATACAATGCATAGAAAACGACGTGCATGAAGTTTAGGAATGTTTGCAAAGTCAAGAAGCGACTGGTAGAGCCTGGATTAGTCTGGAGCAGAACATTATCGATACTGCTGTCAATGAATGGAGAAAGCATCTCCTTGCCTGTGTTCGCATAGTGGGTCAACACTTCCAGCAATTTTACGTGCAGTTGAAAAATATACAACTGAATGAAATGACAGCCACAGTGTCAGAAATGTGAACACAATGTGTTTTTACGTGTTATGTTAATTAAGCAATCACATCACATTGGATAAAAGTGATATTTCGCTGGTTGTGCGCTCCCCAGGTAGTGCAGAAACAAACGTTGGGTAAGGTAACGTAGAAGTCGCCTTACCACCACATGCTTACTTACATGTACAGGTACAATCAGCCATACATTCACAGTGATATCTACACATAGCATTAGACACACACCTACGATGCCAGGGCAGCGGTGCTACCAACATGACTGACGACTGACTCGACCAGAAAATATAACACACACGGCGAGAAATATCTGTAGTAAGCTTAATCAGACGTGACAAATAAATCGACAGCACGATTTTCTACAAGTGTCATACACACATCTCGGCCACATCTCACTAAGACACAACGCAGCTTGACATAGGTCTACTGGCCTAAATACTGAAACAAACTGCAAACGACCAGGACAGGGGTCTTTGATCAACTGAGGCTTAATCAGCTTGGTCGACAGTCCCAAACCAAATAGATTACCGAAAATTGTCAACGAGCTTGAAAATATGACGGAGTTAGGCCTAACCAAAGTGTGATTTAAAGCATTACGGTGGATAAATTTAGCCCGTGGTTAAAACGACAACAAAACCAATTTTCAGCTAAAGAATAGAAGCCACTGCATCATTATGTATGATGCACTTTGTACAGAAAATTAATTAACTTTCAGCCACCGAACTGTGCGAAGTGGCCCAGTTTAAACGCAAGACAGCTGCGGGTGCTGCTGTAGGTCTATAGCGTAACCAGGAAATGCGAATTAAATGCAGAGGAGAGCTGCCGCAGTCCTGATCAGAGGCTGATGGTCCCATTCGTCAAAGCAGATGATACAAATAGCTGCAGCTAATCAGAGTCACGTGACGTCTGTCTGTGAAGTAAAGTTCTAGTCTATACGTGCAGCGAGTACGCGCATGCGGGCTGATAGCTGGTCCAAGACGAGCTGCAACGTCTGACGGAATGCAATGCTGCATTATCACGGCACTCGCACGCGCGCCACAACAGCTGTTGCTGCTGAAGCTGCCGCTGAGGCATCTAAAATGATGACGATCACGCTGATGCTTCCTCAACCATTGAGTACAATACAACAGGCCTAGTAACAGGCCGCAGCCGCCATAGACGTAATCATCCGTCTCAAACCCTCGCTCATAAGCGACTGCAGTGACGCAATAATTGCACCAGTTAACAAGCAGTGGCGGTTCTAGCCCCCAAAATCTGGGGATGCAAACACCCCCAGCTCCAGGCTAGAACCGTCACTGGTAACAAAAAGTAATTTCTGGACCTTCATCAGGCCAACAGAGCGGCGCATTCTATCAACAGTGGCGGATCCAGAAATTAGAAATAAGGGCGGAAGGGTAGGGGTGGGATCTGGGGAGGGATGCTCCAGAGACAATTTTATGCAAAAAATGCACTTTGGTGCAAAATTTTCTCTTGTTTTAAGATGCATCCGGTCAATAGGGGAGGGGCCGGGCCAGGGGGGCGGCTGCTCCTTTCCCCGCTCGCCCTTTTGAATCCGCCACTGTCTATCAACTGTGCAATACAATACAATATTCGATACATTTAATTGTATTGTATTGTATTGCACAGTTGATAGACGAATGCAAATCCTAAGCGCACATAATACAGAATCATCTGCAGTAATTCACAGGCTAGGCTAGGCTGTCGGTATTTGTAAGCCTATCTAGGCCCTAGGCCTTACCACGAGTCACTAAAACAGAGGCACCAAACTCTTTTGAGTCTTGATTAAATCAGCCACCAAATATTGACTATTTTCAAAAAAATAATTAAATAATTGCACTGCTATATTTTTGCGAGATTTGTGATCCAGCGACCATTAATACGTTCCATGATACATCTCAATTTGTATACAATTATGTTGCTACACTAACGTGCCAAATATTAGACCTAATCTCTGAAAACTAGCGTGTGTCATGTATAACTGAATGTGGTCTTGCTAAAATTACTAAGTCACCAGAGATTGGCAGCAACTGACTGTCGTGACAGAAGCACACCAAAGCATCCATAAAATTTATTAGTTTTTGTTCGTAATTTAATAGCTGCAAATAGCCTCAAATACGGCAGAACAGGCCTACTCGCTGACACCGCTCGCTCTATAAATTTACTTATTCAACACAGTGTCTGCTGCAAAACAGCAATTGTGCAGATTCAGCAATTACAGAAGCAACGAAAATTAACAGGCCCTCAGTAGTATATTTTACGACATTCCAGTAAGTAACAAATGGCACAGAAGTTACCAAAAACAATGCGACACATTGGCAACATAAGCACCAAATAGCGAAAACATTGAAAACGGTAATTATCAAATCATCAAATCCACCAGCAGCTAATAACAACAGAAAACAGTGAAAAAACAGCAACAAATGGACATGCCAACGCAACAATTACGTGCAATTAAGTCTACATCAAAATGCAATCAAAGAGTAAAAAATCATGCATAATATTTCATTGCACTAAATCAATATAAACAAAGCTGGAATCAAGATGACACGTTAGTTAATATCAAATACAACAGTATGCTAAATACAAATATACAACTGCAATAAAGCAACATTTTCATTAGCCACGATTCTAACATACACTGTCCCAAAAAAACATCCCCGACATTTTCGACTGTAACGTGAAGAAGAATTATTGGATTTTAATAATTTTTGGTACGAATATTCCTGAGACAACTTGTCGTCAAGTGACAATTTAATTTCCCATCTCGCTCAACATCTGTTTCTACAC
>Ga0209367_1009345_pt1 | contig 13318 bp, 11 predicted proteins | sample WorMetLIZISLAND2_FD_187412 | JGI IMG/M metagenome (GOLD analysis project Ga0209367, IMG submission 187412) | Marine gutless worms symbiont microbial communities from Max Planck institute for Marine Microbiology, Germany - Olavius geniculatus... ... | reverse complement strand
ATTGGACTCGGCATATGTGGTTTCCTATTGGCGGTCCATTGTAACCATGCATCTATCTTGCACAGATACGGAGATACGGGGCTTTAAAGATTTTGGGGTCACGAGTTTGACCTTTTGGGGTCACGTGTCGTCATCGGTCACGTGACCATCGGACTCGGCGTGAGCACTTTCCTATTGGTGGTCAATGATGACCATTCACCTATCTTGCATGGGTACGGAGATACGGGGCTTCAAAGATTTTGGGGTCACGAGTTTGACCTTTTGGGGTCATGCGACCTCATCGGTCACGTGACCATTGGACTCGGCAATGGTGGTCCATTGTAACCATGCATCTATCTTGCACAGATAAGGAGATACGGGGCCCCAAAGATATTGAGGTCGTGACCTTGACCTTTGGGGGTCACGTGACGTCATCGGTCACGTGACCATCGGACTCGGCGTGGGCAATTTCCTATTGGTGGTCAATGATGACCATGCGTCTATCTTGCACCGTTACGGAGATACAGGGTTTCAAAGATTTTGGGGTCACGAGTTCTGACCTTTTGGGGTCACGTGACGTCATCGATCACGTGACCATCGGACTCGGCATATGTGGTTTCCTATTGGTAGTCCTTTGGAACCATGCGTCTATCTTGCACCGTTACGGAGTTATTGGGCCCCAAATATATTGGGGTCACGAGTTTGACCTTTTGGGGTCACGTGACGTCATCAGTCACGTGACCATTCGACTCGGCATATGTGGTTTTCTATTGGTGGTCCATTGGAACCATGCGTCTATCTTGAACCGTTACGGAGATATAAAGCCTCAAAGTTGCATTTGTTCATGTTAAAGGCCAAAAGTTCAGTGCGCATGCGCCGTGTCACGTGACCTGTAGGTAGGGGGTCCAAAATAACCACATATTTGGAATTCCCAAGTCCACGTTGCCTATTCACTATACAACTTCTATGAGGCTACGATGACGATTAAGAGCCGTTTGTAGGTGAAAATTTTATATATAGGCATGTTTTTCAAGGCCAAAACGTTGACTGCGCATGCCCCGTGTCACGTGACCTGTGGGCAGGGGGTCCAAAATAACCATATATTTGGAATTCCTGAGGCCATATTACCTATTCACTATACAACTTTTATGGGCCTACGATGACGATTAGTGGCCGTTTATACGTGAATTTTTTTATACAGGAGCGTTTTTGGCCGAAAATTTTGAAGTCCGTTTTTTTGCCCAATTTTCGACTTTGGGGGGATTTTTCAGGGGTTTGACATTAACTTCGAATTTTCTACCCCTAAAAAGGCACACCCTTGCCTGAGACCGCGTCGTTTGAGCCATCGTGCGTGAAAATCCGCCGACCGGTCTGACCTGTAGGTCGGTCAACAAAAAAAGGTATATATACCATAGAAAAATTTTCGTTATATTTCACCCATTTGCCGAGAAGCCCCCAATGGACGGATTTGCACGAAATTTTGCACGGGGGATCGACTCGCGGACGCAATCACCTGTTTCAAATTTTGTGTCGATCGGTTCAGGGGTTTCGGATCTGCGCGGGGTCGAATTTTGCCATTCTCCATTTACTTAGCCGATCGCCATTAACACAGGGCTGTGCTACCGCACGCCTGTGATGGGCAGTTTTATACGTTTTTTCGGTGGACATCAAAATCAACGACCTTGAACAACATTGAATCTTAAAAATAAGGCGTTTAATTTTTTAGTGATTTTGGGCCACAATGCACATACCAAGAGTAAATTGCGCCAAAGACAACTTGCTTGTAAATATTTTCAGCATTTAACTAGATTTTAACAGTTTAATTTTCGACCCCTATAGTGCCCTTTCACAAAGCGTGATTTCTGCTATTATTACTAATTTAGCGTAAAAACGGCCGCACATAAACATGGGCTTGCTGCTTAAACCTAATGACTACTGACCAGCTTTCCAGGGGTACTTATGTTGATGACCCTGAACGATTCTGAAATTCAGAAAGCGGGCTTTTGCTGATTTTTTTCGCGATTTTAGCCCACGGCACACTTTTTTAACAGTAAATTACGCCAAAAATACTACAGATAGACCAGAACAATTTACACATAAAATTTGCAGCGTAAAACGTAGATTTTGACTCTGCGTTTTGACTTTTTAGGTTCAAGGAGTCCTCCGTATGGAGGCGTCAAAATTTGGGTACCCTTTCAAAACACATTGTTAGTCTTATTTTATTGCACCTCACGTGAGCTTTGCTTAGATTGATTGTTATGATAGGTGGCAGCGCCAATTGGCAATTGCATGTTTTGGCTGAGGGTATAATAGCCTTAAGTCTCCCTTTTTCTGGGGTCAGGGACCCAATCTAACACAGTGTGTCATCGGACCCTACAAGTGTATACCTGCTAAATGGCATGCAAATCCGTTGAACAATTTAAGCAGAGTGCCCGGATGTGAAGGAGTAGACAGACGACAGACAGACAGACCACGCTACAGAGAAACGGGTAGCTGTACAAGCGGAATCGTCTGTGGTAAAGAAGTTCGACTTAAAATGCAGTTAAACGACTTAAAACAAAGTATTAAAAAGCAATCCTCATGTATTGTCATAGTATAAAATGCAACGAATGAAATGCATAAAACGTTAGCGATTTTTTTTTTAATTTATGAAAGTTTATTTTCTCAAGACAAATATGTTCAACTTTAAGGTAAATAACCTTATTACCTTATTAACTGCAATACTAAATGTATAGATGTGGTTTGTGCTAATTGTCTTGAAGAGCTCACCTTTCCTCTATATCTAGAAATTTTGAGACAAACTGTTCTTAAGTTATAAAAAACTTGTTTATGTTTATATTGTTTCCGTTTTTATTCCCCGTGCTCGTACGTTTACAAGCATTAGCATTAAAATGCCAGAATTCTGGAAAACATGGAACTCTAAGTTTAAAAAGAATGTAAGTAAACAGGTGATTATTAATGGTCATACTGATGACCTTGCGGTTGCAAAAGAATTTACGTGTCATTTTAGTAATGTCTAGTATCAATCCACTGATGATGCTGCTAGCAGAAAAGCCTTTGTGAGTGCACGAAATGAGCATATTTCGTCCCGGACCATGTCAGACCTTTTAGTGTTGAATAGTTTTCTGTTGAGCTTATTGATCAGTGCTTATGTAAACTTAAAATGGGAAAAGCTGCAGGTCCAGATGAGCTGTCTGCGGAGCATTTGCGGCAAGCACAGCCGCTGTTGACTATGCATCTCAAGTTGCTTTTCTGTTTAATTGTCAAGCACTCATATGCACCTGAAATGTTTGGCAGTGAAGTTTCTGTACCTCTATTGAAAGATAAGCCTGGCAGTGTGCATGATATGGACAATTACCGTGCTAACACATTACTGCCTGTAATATCCAAAGTGTTTGAATTGGTTCTGTTAGCTGTTTGTGAACCTGGATTAGAGTCTGACTCCTTACAGTTCGGGTTTAAACACAATACGGGATGTAATGATGCAATTTTTTTTACTTAAGTCAGTTATTCACTATTTTGTTGATCGTGGCAGTTCCGTCTTTATTGCATCTTTAGATATCAAGAAAGCATTTGACCGAGTAAATCACTACAAATTGTTCAGATCGCTATTGTTTGCTGGTGTGCTTCTTATTGTTGTTGACGTGCTAAGTAATTGGTACAGCAAACTGTTTTGTGTAATTAAATGGAAAGGTTCAGTGTCAAGACAGTTTACGGTAGGCAGTGGAGTGAGGCAAGGCAGTTGTTTGTATCCAACAATTTTTAATGTTTTTATGAATGCTTTTATTGTTAATCTTTAAAAAAGTGATATTGGATGTCATATTTTAATTATGTTTTGTAGATGTCTACTTTATGCGGACGATATTTTACTTGTGTGCCCTTCAATTAAAGGTCTTCAACTTATGCTCGATATATGCTCCCATACTGCTGGTAATCTATCTCTTCAGTTCAACTGTAGCAAATTGCACTGTATGGTAGTTGGTAAAGAGCTGCTATAAAACTGCAGAATATGTTTTCATATACTCTGGTCTCAGACAATTAAATATCTGAGTGTACATATTGCCTCAGGAAAAAGTTTTGATGTTAACCCCATGAAACGTTCATTTTATGCAGTGTGTATTTCTATATTTGCAAATGCTAATGGTCTAGATGAAATAGCTCTGTGTCACTGCAAGAAGCATACAGCCTATCTGTTCTCATGTATGCAGCTCCTGCTTTACATTTTAGTGCGAAGCAGACCACAGAGTTGAATGTCTGCTGAAGTATGGTCTTCCGCAGAATGTTTTCTTATAATAAATACGAGTCCGTTCGAGCTGTAATTAATGGCTGTGGCAGATTTGACGTGAAACATTTAATTTTACTACGTAAAGTTATGTTTTATAGGCGTATATTTCTTGATAACAGTTATGTACTACATAAGTTGTTTTGTGCTTTGTTGTCGACTGGCAGCCTACATGACAGTTGCATGATGTCAGTTTTTACAGCCAGTGCAGTTGAAAAAAAATTATGTCGATTTTAGATCAAGAATGAACTGACTGCTGTTTTATTTGTACATTTTCTGTTTGTCTGTCTGTCGGATTTTGGTGTTTTTACTGTATTTTATTGCTCGGATATAATTATGTACTGCATTGTATCTGCAGTTGCTCATTAACATGTCAAATCTGAATAGTGACTACCAACTGCTAAAAATCTGTCTGCGATCGTGGCAAATTTATCGTGTTTTAAACTCACTGTGAAGTATATGGCCCATACGCTAGGTGTCTCAGTCAATCTGGCAGTTCGTGTGGTGAAGCGGCAAGCTCAGCAGAACGGTGATGCGCACCGACGTGACGTGGGCGCTGCAAACTAATTCCGGCGGCTATAAATGTGCTGTTCGGGATAAGGGTTCTTCAGCGCGCCTAATTGCCGTATGGCCAAGCGATGAATTTGTGTGACGTGCTGCGTAGCCGCGGCAGATGCTGCTGCAGGCGATTTTGTCCACTTTAGCGAAAGCATCACGAAATTGCGCAGATGTGAATTTACTGACTCTTACCAACACGACTTATCGGGCCTAAGTGCGACCCCTGCCAGTAGTGATAGGCTGCTTGATTGTCGTGATAAGATATCATTAACCGTAACACGTTTACGATAGCCACGACACAGTTTTTACTGTCCGAACTAAGATAACCATTTTATCTAAAAACGAAACTAAAAATTGGTTTTCTGATTTTTTTCTGTTTTAAAATTCTTGCTAACTGATGGTTTTATTTTGTCGTAATTTAAATTATTTTGTTAGCTTGCGATGACTTATTCTGGCGAGTCTAGCTAAAATAAACTTTTCGGCGACAGCTAAGCAAGATATTATCAAATTTCAGTTTTTCTGTTTTCTTAAGACTTTAGCGAATTTGTTAATTAAGACCGAAGTAATGCGGTAAAACGCGAAATCGTTGATCGGAGCCGCCACTTGGTAAGCAACTTCCAGTTTTCACTGGAGCTTGGAAGGAAGTTTTACTTCTAAAAGTTTTTCTTTCCCGAGAGAGGGGTTAGGGACCTCATAACAGAACTTATTCTTGCGCCCACGAGTGTACCTGACAATTCTGTTAAACGGTTTAAGCAGAGTGCACGAAGGTCACAGAAGACAGACAAACACACTATAAATGTGCTGCTCGGGATAAGGGTTCCAGCTAAAGCGATTCCGCTTGATGACGCTTGATGACGCAGATGGCACAAAAATGAAGAGTCCTTGTATATCTGCCAATACAACTACGTCAGCAGCGGTTGATGAAAATCTGCTGAACAATCTGAACATGCCATTAGCGGATGTCGACGCTAATGGCATATTTCGTGACTCCTACAATACTGTTGCGAAGCGTAAATTCGCAGGTCAATAGCGTGGGGCAGGGGGTGGTCGCGCAACATAGTTTGGCCAGTAAATTTTACGAAATAACAAAATTGATGACATGCGTTTGTAAGTCAATTACCTTATTAATATAAAAACTTCTGCGCGAACAGTATTTCCACTGGATGCATGCGGTATGTGTTTTATTATGCCGTCGTCACAATAGGCCGCATTATGGGTTTTGTCTGTCCGTCCCTCTGTCCGTCTGTCCGTATGTAACTCAACAAGAAGCCCTGCTGTCGCTAAGATAGCCGACCGTACTGTTGTCCGTGACCTTTAAGGTCATCCAAAGTCGATGATTCTCATGTCATTTAAAAGCTAATATGGCATTTACTGTTAGTGATTAATAGTAAATAAATGTACAAAACATCAGTTTTTACACTTGTTAACGGCGACATGCAATGACTGACACATCGAAAACAGCAAAAATCATAAAAAAGTGATATCACTCATCATCACATCGTCTAACTGTCAATAGCGTCTCTTTTCTACGCAGGACCGGAATCTGACCAAATTCGACTTAGTGATCCTTCAGAGCTGCAGTGATCAGTCGTCGTTTAAATGTAGTATAGTGAAATTTTTAACGACTGCGTTACTGAAAATTTCTTGCTTAGTATTCAGTGAAAAATTTTTTTAAATCAGTCAATTTTTAGTAGCAAAGATATAAACAGACGTCTATGGTGTGTTGTAAAAATTTTGTTTGGGGTGCGTTTGTGTACTTGTACGTTTTTGCTGACCTGACTAAGAAGTCAATAAATACATGTACATGTAACCTAAACAATGACGTCATCATAAGTATTTTTGACATCATTTCTGGCTTTGAGAAAGTTATTTATACAACTCAGATGTCGTTCGTTTTTCTGCTTTCGTTAATTGTAGGCTTTAAATAACACAGATTAGAGCGGTTGCGAGATCTTTCTCATTAGGATATGTAAATTTGCATAAATAGGGTAATTATTTTTGCCGCTTGTCATAAAGTTTCAACCAGATGGACAAAATCTGTCAAAATTAGCCATATTTGGACAATCTTCTGACAGTTAATTGTGCAGGCTTTCCAAAATAAAAAACGCATAAGCCTTATTTAACAACATGTTCGTTTAGTCGATGTAATTATAAATAATATTGCCCTGTATGATTTTTATTATGCTCACAAAATCAAATTTTTGCCATAAATTCTTTATGATAAAAAATAAATTCCCGCAAAGATTTTGATTTTTATCTTTACCAATCTTTGCAGTTACGTGAGCAGTAGACCTACGCGTCAGAGTTGGACATGTTGAAGTAAGTCATTTAGAAGCCCAATTTAGCGCAAAATTGTTGGACTCCACCCAACCCACTGAAACATCACCAAACCCAACCCAAACCATCAGCAGCACCCAGCATGACTTGAAGCCAACACACCAAATGACCAAACTGACACTTGCAATGCGTTGCGTGTCATCCGTTCATTTGCTTTTACGAAGACAGAGCAGTCCAAGAAACAGTTTTACATCTATGCAATAGTTTCACAGTAGGCCTACAGTCCTGCGTCAATGCCCCATTTGAGAAGTTTAACGATTCCACTTTATTAGCAGACAATGTTGACTTTGCGTCAGTCGGTGTCCACCCTGAAAAGTCACTTTCCGACTCTGCCAAACTGCTAAATGGACGGCACACTAAAATTGGAGTACGCCAGTGTTCTTGATATTCGTTCAAATCAATGAAACCACAGTTGCTACATGCTATGCCTGTCCGGTAGTTCATACAAGTCTATGGCTCAGCGCACACAAAACGCGCTCGTTTACAGCATTCGTGTTTTACAAAGTTTAAGGTGTGGTAGGATATAACATTTTTTCGTACATTCTTCATGAAGTGCGCGGCGCACTTCGCGAAGAAAGGGCGATTGTGCGCCAGTAAAAAAATTAGAAAATTGATTAATATTTAGAACAGTTGTGGACAAAAGTTTGGTGACATGTTTTTGACTTACTGTGCATACAACTGTTCTACTTCTACGAAAGAAGTTAGTGTCGTTTTCACTTTGCACTAGCTGTTAGCATCGTATTTCCATGTAAATTATATTGTCACACTTCCCGCAGTTAAAGGAAACAATGCTGAATTGACCCTTTGCAGACTGAAAGTGATGTTTCCATAACAATAGAGTATAAATAAATAGAATTTACTCATTAAACTTTTTAGTAAGATATTGCGTCTGCGAAATTAAAAGACAAGACTTGTTTGTTGTCGTAATTAGTTGATTTCTAGCTTTACATAAACTTTTGAGTTAAAACGGTTACTAATAAACTAATAAACTTTTTATAAGAAATTATTCGTTGAAGCAAATAAAAATTGTTTCGAATGAGATAACAAATGTTGCAGAAACGTCAACATATCAACAAATAAATGTGGTAATTTACGAACTTTTTTTACCTATAGCTGTACTGCATTCAACTCAGAAATGAAACGAGCTAAATTTACTCTTTACAGTGGACTGGAAAGTGTAAAAAGTTGCTGTTGCTGTTGCGACGGAAGCAGCAGTTGTTGTGCTTGATTTCGTTGCGCGGCTGACGACTTCGTGTGCGTAATTACACACGTGTGGTTTCCATCCAAAGCACGCAACGTACGCAACACAATAATCGCAGCCGACGCAACGAGCGCTTCTATCATTGGATTTAACCGTTGCGTTCGCTGCTTTTTTGCGTATTTTTCCTGCGTTCAGTGAGTCCATTTTGTTCTGTTACGTTCGTTATGTACTTTCTCGCGTTCGCTGCGCACGCTGCGTGCGTTACGTTGGATGGCAGCTCCGCTTACGCTGTCCGTCGTCCGTTCCGCGCTATAAAACCACCGACCGACTTGTCTGCAGCGCATAGGCGGCACTGATTGAATCGACAGAAATACACTCATCGACGCTTGTGGATCGCGTTGCTTTCTACGTCGGAAAAGCGCGAGTGGGTAAGCTCAGAGGCTTTTGTGCTATTTTATGCGATAATATTATCTTTTTGGTTTCGGTTTGAATTCTTCGTATTGTGTTGTAAGTAATGTACAACAAAAGCCGCAACGCAGCTATTGAAACAGGGCATCACTGTCCGTCTCTGGACGTTGCTATAGTATTGAGTCTCAACTAGAAAAGTGTGTCGGTCCAGTGGCGACATAATATGCGACTCTCGCCTACAGCTTCAAAACCTTAACGTAAACTTTTAGGCTGACCTTAACGTTAAAAAACTGAAAATTGGCGCACCGATTACACTTTCTGCGGGGATCGTTTACAAAGACTCGGGTTTTTTTTATGCCATTTTGTTTTTAAGTAATCTGTACGGAACCGAGAGGCGGACGAACAGACGAAAAGTCGAGACACGCAATGTGGTTTATTAAGACGGCCGTACAATAAGCAACAAGTAATTAATCAGCACTCGGCAAGCTGAAAAAATTGAGAAATATTTCTTCATCGAAACATGAATGTATTATGTTTTATTTCACATGCAACCAGGTTCAAAACGTTTGCATTGCACGATGTCTTAAGCTAAAACATTGTGCAAAAAAATTTCCCCGAAGGAGCTACGTGCATGAACCTAACTGCTTTATCGAGAGTTTACTATTAACCATATAAGAGCATAATGTATATTCCCGGTCTTTTCAGCTACCTTATCAACGTGCTTGTTTTACGGCACAGCTTCATTACGTTTCTGAAGCATGCCATCTTACAGTTCCTTCCTGGAATGCCTTTATTGTCAAACGCTCAGTTGCTGTAAAACCAGCGTTAAAAGACGCGCTATAGGCCTGCGTCCCTGTGATCTTTCCTCGTTAGCTTTCATTAGCCTTCGTCGTCGTCGTTGTCGTCGTCGTCTTAAGGTCGCAAACCAAAACCGATCGTTAAGCTAATGGTCGAAAACCGACAAACAATTTTGGTCTAATCGCAAGCCATCGTTGTCGATAGACTATTTAGCCATACTATAGGCCTATAAGCAGGCCTACTACATGCAGTGCATGTAGAGCACAGAGTGCTATATCGCCGTAATTTGTTCGTGTGTTCGTGTGTAACGTTGGCGTATCGTGGCCATATGTCGTGGCTTTTAGTGTGCTTGGAAAGTAATCGCATGAATAACTAGAAACACGTTCTGTGGAACGAGGTATCTGTCCCATTGCCACGCTATATAACACAGCAGCTGGGTATAAGGGGGTAAATGCAAGCAGGGCGCAATTATCTTTGACGGGGACAAAGTTGTAGTCAATTTTGTCCCGAAATTCGTTGCCATGGCAACAAGAGTCGGCAGGCAAGAAATTTAAATGACACCATCGGATAGCCCGGGCCCGAAAATAGGGGTGTAGGTAAAAACAGCGCGCAATTATTTTTCACGGGTTGCGAGTTATATTTAATTTTTGTCCCAAAATTCGTTGCCGTGGCAACAGGGGTCGGCAGGGGAGAAATTTAAGTGACATTATCGGATAGCCTGGGCCCGAAAATAGGAAGTAGGTGCAAACAGTGCGCAATTATCTTTTACGGAAACCGAGTTATACCGTTTTGAAATCTTCATTGGCTGTAATGCAAAATTTTGCAACGTTTGAATGGTTGCTATGGCAACAGATGTTGTTAGGGGGTAAATTTAAATGACACCGTTAGATTGCTCGACCCCGAAAATAGAGAGTAGGTAAACACAGCATGCAATTATCTTTTACGGGGACCGAGTTATACCGCTTTGAAGTCCCCATAGGCCATAACGCAAATTTTTAAAAATTGGAGTAAAATAGGGTTAAGTTATCCGATTTTTATCTCAAACAAACTCGATCTTACTTTTCGGGCCCCGAATCACTCTGCAAAAATTCATCAAGATCAAATCAAAATTGCGGCCGTAGGAATGTTTACAGACGGACAGATAGAATGAGAGAATGACAGAAGTGATTTTTACGCGCAACAGCAGCTACTGCTGTAGCGCGTCTTAGCCATCGCATTTCTGTCCGTTTGTCCGTCTGTCTGTCCGTCCGTCTGTCACACGGGTGGATCAGTCAAAAACGGTGCAAACTAGGATCACCAAATCTTCACTATCGGCTGCCTGAAAGACTTTAGTTTTGGGAACCGTAAAGTTTTTCCATAAGTTCTGAAGGGGTCATCCCGAACTAGGGTGCTAAATGAGAGGGGTAGGAAAAATCTGCGATAATCAGTCGATATGGCGTTGCCAGAGCGAGATAGTGGCGCCATCTGGTGAGTGATTTTGTTTTACTGGGCCTTCTGTGAAACTGTAGCCAAAAGCCGTACGGTTGAGATCTACGGATAAAGTCTGTGGATCACTAGCGTACAACGGTGCACCGCTTTTGCGCGTTCACCTTTGCGTTAGCAGGGCTTTTCTTGTATAATCTGTCCCATGCTATGTTATAGCAATAGAACAGGTAACTAGATGGCGCTCGTAAGAGTGCATTATCTCCGCCAATTCGTGTACACAGACAGACACATACACACAACGACCTACAAAACGACCAATCTCATAATCTCCTCCAATGTTCACTTCGTTCCATTGGCGGAGATAACTAGCTTGAGGTCTGATCACTCCAAAGAGCCCGACATCTGCGAGCAAGTCGTACAGAAAAAAATCCAATTACGGAGTCATGAAGACATCGCTGGCAGTATAATTCAGTTAGGCTACTCGACTCATCCTGTTCGCACGAGTAGCAAATCGACACAAATCGACTCTGATTGGCAGCAAAGCAGAAACGTTTCTACTGCAGTGGGTCTATAGCCAGTAAAATGGTAGTATTATCTGTAAGGCCTGTGCGTTGGTTAATATTACGGGTACGGCTGTCGATTTCGAATATAGCCCTATTTCTGCCGGTGAGAAAAAGTGATCGCACGTATTACTTACTGCGAATACATAACTCTGCAGAGAGCCTGAAGGTTGATATTGAGATAGCGTGAGACTGTGGATTACTGATGGGGTGTATAATAGACCATGGACAGCGACTGTCGATGAAGTCGAGTCGTGTGAGGTCGAATAACGTATTACCAATAAGCAAATTGTGGGGCGTTTTATGACAATCAACAGAATGATGTTATTGCACATAGGCTATATATTGCTGGGGGCTGCTCTACCAGTGGTGGACAGATGTTGCAATTGTGGCATCGTCTGCTCGGAGTTGGCCTATTTAAATGCTAGCTATATAACATGCTGGACGACCGTTGCATCTAGAAGTTTATTAGTCAAAAAGAAACTAAGAAAAGAAGTTGCTTATACTTGCGTCAGTTGCACAGTCATTATATAGATTTATCTACACTTTAAGTTACAAACACACTACGTCTATAATAAACAAAGAAATACACAGTCATAAAGACAAAGTAACATAGGCATACGTATATAAAGTCAAAACCACTTGTAATTTAAAAAAAGCTTTGGTGTTGTCTTTTTCATGCAAAATAACAGTAGGAAAAAAAACTGGGTTAGCAAGCATTATGAAGGTCAATAATAATGCTCGCCAGTTCAAACGTAAGATCGAGACATAGATCTCGTATTTTTAAAAATGCGGTAAAGCGCCGTTATGTGACAACGATTATTGTCAAAACGATGTATAAGGCTAATTACGATCTCATAACTACTGTGTTAAAAATGCAATATTTAAATCAGACAAATCTTACATGATACAGAAGCCGAATAAGCCATAATGCTCGTTAACCCAGTTTGCTAATTTTGCCTTAAATGGCCAATTTGCATAAGCCAAATTCAGCCAGTTATCTAGCGATCTGTGACGCTGGGAGTCATCGTCAAATGACATGAGCCGCGTTGAAAATGGATGCAAAATGCGTGCCGATAGAGCTATAGTCGAGCGGCGTGACGCCTTAACGACAAAAATCTTCACGCACCGGTGCTGCTGGCAAGACAAGGAACGACCAAAAAATGAAAACAGTGACCCCAATACTATTTTAGCTTATGGTTCAAAGGTCCGTACTTTGCTTAAATCAGAGACCTATATCTCGATCTTACCAAATCGTTTTTTCATAAGAATTGTTTCAACCCACTGGCGTAGTGTTTTGCACATTCTCCAGGATAGGATGTAACCGAAGTGCTAGTTGTGCAGTTCTTTACTTGCAATTTGCTAAACGTTTGGTGACAGCACGTCGTAGAAATTTTAATACCAACTAAATTGAGTTAAATTGTAATAAAAGTGTTGTTAAAAATCCTGCTACACCTAAAATGCTTCGCTACACTTTCTTGTGAAATACGATATTGAAAAACAGACGTTAACATTTTACAACCATTGTATAGCCAAGCGTAAGCGGTAAAATATTTGATGATCACTGTATTGCAAAGTTATTGATTAATGTGTGAGTAAAATTAAATTAAAAATTGATTAGCATGTAGTGTATTTATTTTTTAACAAAACATGTGGTTTTCTTTTTGGACCACCGTGATATACTGCAAATGTAATAGGTGCTTACGTCATTTATCAGACTGCGTTCTAATCTGTGTATAATTATTCAGCTGTCACAAAACACTCATTGAC
>Ga0209367_1009344_pt1 | contig 13320 bp, 6 predicted proteins | sample WorMetLIZISLAND2_FD_187412 | JGI IMG/M metagenome (GOLD analysis project Ga0209367, IMG submission 187412) | Marine gutless worms symbiont microbial communities from Max Planck institute for Marine Microbiology, Germany - Olavius geniculatus... ... | reverse complement strand
GCCGTTGTGATACAGTGCCAGGGTGTGACAGACAGACAGACAGACAAACGGGCAGACGTCTTTACGACAGCTAAAACACGCTTAGTAGGCGTAAAAGTACTGTACCCAGAACTAGTTAGTTAATAACTAACTTACCCGGAAACGATTTTGAATCCTCCAGGAAACGGATTGTACTCGACTCGACTGCCGGGCAGTTTATTTGTGTGAACACCGTGCGCGTCGCGAATGTCCATCGGATTCTGTATCCGCAAACCAAAAATCGAGAGCTTAAAACATAACTTTATTAAAAGTTGTTAAGTTTTAAAGGTTTTTGAAGGTTTTTGCCCTTTAAACGTTTTTTGATTTTTGAACTTTTTAGGTTGTTGTGTACAAAAAACGGGACACAAATTAAGGACCCAGAAAAATATTCTAAGTCTTATACCAGCACACTATTCTTTATGTCATTTTTTTGTTAGTGACGTGTTAAAAATTAACACATTATGAATAAAGTATGATCTAATATTTTATTTGTACCGTATATTGCACAGTAAATAATAAAAAATAAAAACATAAAATTAATTTTTTTACATTGACAGGTAGACGATGTGATGGTGAGTGATATCACCTTTTTATGATTTTTGCTGTTTTCGATGTGTCAGTCATTGCATGTCGCCGTTAGCAAGGGTATAAACTGATGTTTTGTACATTTATGATTTGTATTGGCGATTTTCACCGAAACTTCATGATTTCATGATTTGTCACCGTTTGTGTCCGCAACTTTCATGTCTTTCATGATTTTGTGTCCACGGTTTTTCCCGCGAGAAAGTTTTGATAAAAGTCGGCGTAATGGAATTTGGGCTTTACGATACCTGCTCTCCAGTGAACCACTATTTACTCCACGTCGCCAGAGCTAAAAGCGTGTTCCACAGCCGAGCTTCGTGTCACGCCAACCATAAGCTACTGTCTGGAACTCGTTCTACTTTACCTCAACTTGACGAATGATTTTAGCTCTACGTTTCTAACCTTTTATCAGCTTTTAAAGCTTTAGCACCACGTTGTTGTCAACTTTTAAAACGTTTAAAGAAAACTTAAAGACATATTCTATCAAGTATCTTTAAACATGTACCTAGATGTCTTTCCGCGCTTGCAATTTGTTTCAAACTGACATATGGCTCATCGTTAGCTGCGTTAGTAATTATTGATTAATTAATTGGTTGATTATTAAGGTGTTTTCAAACTTTAAAACGACAAAAATTAAATTAACTGTACTGAAACCGAATAAAATAAAATATAAAATAAACTGAAATAATACTAGCGCGCTGCAACTTTTTTCAGTTAAGTATTTTATTTAAGTTTGTTTTATTTTGTATCGCTTTATTTTGTTCTGGTTTAGTTCTGTTGCTTCGTGGTACTAGACGCAGGACAAATAAATACTCCGTCTCCAGATCATGATCAGAGTTGGAGCTCTTCTTTGTAGCAAGAACAAACTGGTTAATTTTCCCCCACTTAGTCCAGTCTTGATTTAAAGGATGATAATAACAAATTCAGGTAACGCGTTTCACGGTTTGACTACTCTGCCTGAGAAACAAGTTCTTCTGACATATGATGAGCACTTACCCTGCAGATGAAGCGGACGGCGACGGCTCCAGCGTGCCGCAGAACTTCGACGCTCGTCCAGACGCAAATGACGACGAGCAGCCAGTTGACAGCCGTGGTGCTTGGTGACGTCATCAGCCTCATTGCGTCACTCGATACAGGAGCTAGTGTCCTCGCCCTCAGCTAGAGAGGCAATCAATAGTTACTTGTCCTCGTCTCTCTCTCAGCTGTGTACAGTAGCCGCGAATAAAAAGCAAACTTTATACTCTCTAGGACTCTGTGGGCCTTTAAAATATTTTTAAAACAACCCAAGATCAAACTTTAAAAGTGGCAAATCATGAAAGAATAATACTCTGTCTTGTCAGTGTCTTGCTGCGTAATATAAGCTCGCCAATGAAGGACACGGCGGCAGGCAGAAGCCATAGTTACGGGGCGCGATCTTGCCACACAACTGCGTCAAGTGTTGACCGATTTTCAAAATTTTTAAAGCAATAATTTCTGCAGAAAACTTGCAATCATACTTTGCAAAAAATCAGTATTCTAAATCCAACTATATTTCAGGATGCGTTCAGGATGCGATTCTCAGTGTATTTCACGTTTGCCACTGATGTGGTTAATGAAAAAAATAATATAATTTACTAAGGGCGAAATTGCTAAATATTATATCTACAGCTGTCCATGGCAAAACGTCTTAATTACAACGACCAGATTGTTCAGAATGCTACTTATATATTTATTTTATTGTAAAATAAAATATAGCAAGTAAATCTGTATGTTAGGCTACTGGCGAATTTTACAATAACATTAAAACACTGGGGGATAAGTCCGGAAAAAATGCATCGCGTAGAAAGCTGTTGTTATAAAATTTTTTTAAATGCTATCGGCAACAAATAGGATATGCGATGTTTTTGCCAATCTGCTATCAATATTAAAATTCGGTTAATATTTGCTAAACTTTTGAACAAAGTTACGAAAGTTGGGGACTCAAATTTAGAGTTTGCTATTTAAAATAGATGAAATAAACGTTTTACGGTTTTTTAATTATTGCCACGTTTTTACGTTTTTTTCAATGTTTTTTAATTAAAAACATTCGGGAAAAATTTTATCCAAAAGTTTTGGAAGCACTTTTAAAAAACCACAGAAACAAATTAATCCGTCATAGTAATAGTGAATTACTCACAATTAGTTAGTCTATTAATAACTTGATCTTAAAATGGCCACACGGTCGAGTTTAAATTGAATAAAGTTCTCTTTCTCTCTAAACCAATTTCAAGCTATATTGCATCTACAACATAGCATCAGGTAAGATGTTGAACAAATTAGAGCCAACGTTTTTTATTTAACGTTTTTAAACGTTTTTTTCTTGGCACATTCTTTAACTTTTCTAATATTAAAAAAAAAATTTTTATGAAACGTTTTTTTTTACATTTATGCTTTTTAGTTGACCAGCCGCTCGATATACAAACACGCAGACCTTTCAGGCCGGTTCCTGCAGTGAGAACAGACCTCAGCGAGTTAGAAGCACGCAGATGATGTCGTCCATAGCTAAGTGAATGACTTGAGTACTCTTGCCTGTCTGTCTGTCTGTCAGCGCGATCTCTCTCCCAGTGTCGCGTGCCGGGCGATATTTATAGAGCGCGCAACAGGCGAGCGTGGGCGGTTGCTGAGACTGCTATAGGACGGACGCCTGTCGTCCGCGTATAGGGGACCGACCGTGTGCCGGCGGGCGCGGTCCTAGAAAGAAGCGGGGGCGACGTTTGCACCTCGACGGCATGTCGTTTCTTCATGTTATCGTTTATCAGAACCCATGGGGGTCGATCCTTATATGGGACAGGGGATACACGTTCTCCGATATTTGGACTGGGGACACTATCACGGATGTTCCTCTCCCAATATGTCGGAAATTGTAGCAGTAACTTACAGAGATTATTCATCTATGCAACATTTCGGTCAGTCGATTCTCAGAAAAAAATCATTAAAACTGTTGCCACTATGTGTTATACTTTAAGGCGAAAATGCATCAAATATGATCTCGGCTGGGGCTCCGTCGTGAACCCGATGGGGAAGCTTAAAGTGCTCCCCAGATCCTCTAAACTTAATTTCGGAGACTACTTCTAAGGACAGAAAAAAGAAGAAAAGAGAGAAAAGTAGTAGAAAAAGGAAGAGAAAAAAAGTCGAGGAAAGAGATCGGAAAATTCGCCATTGTATGTTCCCCAACTGTGGAGCGAGATTGCCGTTTTAAAGTACTAGGCTACTGACGTAACAATTTAGGCCTAATAAAACGGTGTGGAGAACTTTTTTTGTTTTTGAAGTTGCCAAGTTTTGAACCCTGACATTACTGGCAAAAAATACTACAAATGCCAAAATGCAACAAATAAATTTTATTGCTTACACATAAAAACAGCGTTTTAATCAGAAAGTACAAGAACAAGAAAGGAAAAAAGAACGAAAAAAGGAAAAAGAAAACAGTAGGCTTCTAAGTTTAACCCCATAGTGAGACCGTTGTAAGAAAAATATTATGTATCTGATAATGTCTTGTGTAAAACGTAGCAAACTTGTGTGAATTGTGTGTGCTAATTTTGTAAACGTGACTATTGGTTAGGTTTAGTAAAATTTTTAATCTTCCGCCCAACAGAGTTGGATAAATCTTCGCCTTTGCGCGTTTATTCATCCGACTAAAATAGCGCTCAGGAAACTCTAATGTCTTTTTAAATAATACATCGAATCGCTGGTCGTGTGACAAAGAGCCGAAGCTGAATAAATGTGATTATGAACTCTTCAGCGCTTGCTGTCAATTACGACTATTAAGCAACACTTTCTTGCACGCTTCCCTGAACCCTTGAAGCATTAGCGTGCGTACAGCAATGTTCGGGCGCTTTAAACCCCAAAGCCTCCCAAAAAATAAAAAACCCAAATTGGGGTTTTTTATCTGAAGATAAAAATTTGCTTTTAGAACAGAACGCTATGTTAAACAATATAAATTTATGTTTGTGCTATCACTACTTTTATATATTTATGTGAGTTTTATTTATTGTTTTATGTCACGAAATTAATTCATTACTGACGTGAAAAATGTGTTTATTCGGGCCAAGTGTCTGGAACAATAAGTAAGTTAGTAAGTAAGTAACTTTGCAGAGCGCACAACGTCGACCAAATTATATAGCATTTACTACGGCTGCACGTTCGACAAAAACTTACCAACTGTTCAGTGAAATTTGACTTCTTTGAATTTTTGCCTTGGGAGGAAGAAAGCTAAAGAACGCGGAAGGGAGTGGAACAACAACGAAAAAGAAACATTAAGTTTTTAATCGCCGTTGCGAGACAACTACAACTAGATGCCCGTGCAATGAGTACGAAACTTTATCCAGACATCTTCAGATTCCACATTTTTATTGTACGATGGCTAGGGTGTTACTTTTTCTAAACACAGTGTACTATGCCTGTGTGTGTTTGCATTTATTTTCGGCGATGACATGGCTAATAAAAAGAGACAATACAACAGATGTTCACTTGTGCATTTAATGCTGTCATTACTTTGTCAAAACTTTTGAAATTGTCAGTATCTGTAACACAGTAGATAACTATCATAGTAGTTCTTTGTGCACAACGTATTAATTCAGGAATAGTTTTTATTCGTTACAGTAGTTTTAGTTATACGTATAAGATGTTGCGAACTTTTGTCATGTGTATGATAGTGTAGACATTCATTAATTATCGCAGGCATTATATTATCAATTACTGTTGATACGTTTGATCTTTACCCGCGCCATGACGGGCGGGCTATGCTAGCACGTTACCTCTATTTGACCATCAGTATTACTAGCGTATGCAACGACATGAACTACCTTACCGGCTTTCTAATGACCCTAATGTACGTTACCTTGAATGACAAGATACCATCTATGCTAAAATCTGTTTCCTGCGCTGGCTTGACTAGATAGTGTTGTGTGTTTTTTGAAAAAAGGAATAAAGATACTTTTATGCCATTAGCGACACAAATGTTGTTCGAAGCATCTAGTTTCTAGGATATGAAGCATATACGGATATATGTTAGGATTCGCTCTGTAGGCTAATAGAAACGTGTGTGTGTGCCAGTGTCTTTACCTGCTCATACCGGTATTGTCGCGCATGACGCGGGTTTTGCTAGCTCCGCTTGCTTAACTCTTCTACGTGATAGATGCTAGCTGTCTGATAACGATTCTAAGCAATGGCAGTGGACTAGAGTCGGACGCGCTCGTCCTTATTTTTCAGGACTCGAACTTAAACTTGGGCTCGAACAGTGAGAGAACTCGACTACATCACTGTCAGTTAGGCTACCATAGTGCTGCAGATGGGAATTGTAGTCACGAACTCACGATACGCCCGCTCAGTTCACCGAACGTTGCTGTTAAGTGCTAACGCGGCGACAACGATGGCGTATAATTTTCACAGCACGTAGGAATCAAGCTACAGCAAGTGCTCTCTCTTATCCTGTCACGAGTAGGCTAATGTGGTTCTACTTATAGACGGTCGCATTAAACGCCCACTCAACACGTTGGCCCTTTGCTCTCCTATCTCATGCTTTACCTCTGCCGAAGAAGCCGGTTAAATGTGACAGGGTTTGTCTTTGGTTGTTTGTCAGCTAAATTACTCAAAAACTTGCGAACTGGTTTTAATGAAATCTTGTGGAAGGCTTTACCATGACCAAAAAAAACAAAAAGTCCAGCTGTTGCTAGGATGGCCGACCGTATCGCCTGTCAATTTGTGAGACACTATCGTGGTTTGGTGGTTAAAATTGAATAGACAATGGAAGAATTGAATAGGGCATTAATAGATGTCTATAGCCTATTTGTACTGCGGTACAGTACGCCGATTTACTACCGCAGCTGCATACACGTATTTCTTTTTTTTACATATCCAGCACTTGAATAAGTTGTGCAAATGTTCATGCCTGGCATCGACATCTTTTTAAATAAAGGCTCAGGTATAAATAAAAGCGAACGATAGGCTGGCGCTAAAATTAGCCTCTGATTATTTACAGCAGACGGCATCATCGAAAAAAGATTGATTGATTTGCGACGGAATCGGAGCGAGAGATCGTTCGATAGTTCTGTCGCGGCCGTATGACGCCGGGAAAATTCAATTTCGAGCGGCGCGCTGCCGTTTAGCTTACAAATGGTCGACTATCGACCCCGCAGCACGGTATGATCGCCCAGTCGCGATCGAGGCACCAGGGCGGGTGGGAAAATGTCACACCCTTCCGTCCTGCGAGGGTAAAAAGAGAAATGTCCTTGACGTATTGATACCGGGACGAGATGCGTCTGACGTCGCGGCTGAAACCTGGTCGACTCGGTGCTAACCAAGCTCGGTCGACCACAGATAGAATAGAATATCAAAGTAATTTGACAAAACGCGAAATCGCTTATCGTTTGTCTTCGCCAGGTGAAAGCAACAATTTCCAATTGCTTGTTTTGCTGGGGTTTGACTTTCACTTTCCCTAAGGCCAGGAACCCCCCGATCTAACGGAATATTTCACTTGACCCAACTTCCCACAAGTGTACATGTATCTACCAAATGGCATCCAGATCCGTCGCATGGTTTAAGCTGGATCCACAAATACGACAAATAAATAAGGACAGGTAGACCACTCTACGAAGAAAAAACGTAAAATAGACAAAATCGCTTGCTTCACAAGAGCGACTCCGCCTAATTCTACGTCGACGTCCTCAGTGTGTATTTGCCTTATCTTATCGGCGCACGTATTTGGTAGACCTTGGCTGTAAAATCTACTTACTTACTTTTTATGCCTTTACCATCAACAGGTTGATATTTTTCGCATTTCTTCTGCCACATTATGGTGGACGACAGATTTTCATTAAGTTATGTTTCGGGGTTTTCCACGAAACTTCGTCGTGATCGAACGGGCGCACACGAGTGTCTCGGAAAAATAGAACCTGTCAGCACGAGTTTCAATATGGTAGCTACCGTAAAACTGCTAATACAAGCCGGGTCTCAAATATAAGCTGTTGTCACAGTGCAGCACGGTAGTGGTGACACTGCTGTAAGGGCGATGAACGTTAAGTATAGGAAATGGCGTTTGAAGGGGTCCCGTAACTCCGAAACCCCTTAACCGATTTCTATAAAACTTGGCATCAGTGATCCCATCGCCCACCGGACCTCACATGCAAAATTTGGTTACAATCGGTTCAAAAAGGGCGTGGCTGCGCATGCGCGAAATTCGCCGTTAGGCGTCTATTTTTTTCTTTTTTCCTTGCGCACGGCTACAGACCAGACAGTTGGACCGACCCACGCCGCTAATGGCTCAAACGAAGCGTCCTGACGCCGGACACATTACTTATATATTGGCGATAATTTTTTTAAAATTTACCCCTTTTATGCTCCAATTTTTACAAATTTGCATTACGGCCTATGGGGACTTCAAAGCGGTATAACTCGGTCCCCGTAAAAGATAATTGAGCGGTGTTTGCACCTACCTACCCCCCTATTTTCGGGGTCGGGCAATCTAACAGTGTCGTTTAAATGTACCTCCTAACGACCCCTGTTGCCATAGCAACCATTCAAAAGTTGCAAAGTCTTGCATTACAGCCAATGGAGAGTTCAAAGCGGTATAACTCGGTTCCCGTAAGAGATAATTGCGCGCTGTTTGCACCCACCCCCCTATTTTCGACTTTCGACTTTGACCGCAAATATCTCAAGAACCGGTCATGATATTGACAAAGGACACAAATTTCATGGAGAGCAATCTCTGCTGCGTTGCAAAAAAAAACTTGGTGAACTTCTGTTTACTAAGAAAAAATTATAGGCGCAGATGTTGACCTACCTAAAATTGACTGTGCGCGCAATTTGGAACAACTTCAGTGTTCGTCGCGCATATCTACGGAACGGATCAAGACATCAACAATTGGAAAGAAACTTGATTGACTGCCATCTCTTATCTGTTGCAGAAAAAATTGATAAATTTCTGTTTACTAAGAAAAAAGTTATAGATGCAGATGTTGACCTACCCAAGTTCAAGTTTCGGCGCGATTTCAGACAACTTTAAATTTTGACCGCAAATATATCTGGAGCGGATTGACGTACCGAAAATCGATAACAAACTTGATCGACTGCCATCCCTCCCACGTCGAACCAAAAAAACGGGTGAACTTTGGTCCACTAACAAACATGTTGCAGGCGCGGATGTTGACACACCCTAAGTCGACAATGCGCGTTTGCGTACGCTACTGCATTTGACTTCGGGCCACGTGACTTTGCTACCAGGTAAATTTCACCCCCCCTAAATTAACCCTCCATCCGACTTACGGCGCCGGGCGGCCTCACGTTGGGCTCTGCCCCATATTTCTAGTTAGGCCGCCAGGAACGGTAGTTCCCGGAAGGCTTTATGTTTTACTGCAGTTCTCTTTTTCAACGCGTAATCTCCGAGGTCCCTTGGCTGATTGCCGCGAAATTTTGCGTCATGCTCGGAAGCATGTTCTATTTTATAACGCCGGTTCAAAAATTTGGGAAACTGCCCCCCCCCAAAAAAAAAATTGGGGATACAATTGCCACTTGACGTGACACAAGGTGGGTATTATCACTTATATACAACATTGGGGGAACCGCCCCCTTAAAATTTGGGAAGGCAAAAAACGTTCAAAATTCGGCGCGATTTGAAACAACTTTCAAGTTTGACCGCGAATATATTCAAGAACCTGTCCACATATCGAAAACGGGAAACAAACCTGATAGAGAGCAATTCCAGCTGCATTGAACAAAGTAGATATGGCAAACTTTTGTGCACTAATAAAAAAGTTATAGACGCAGATGTTGACCCACCCAGAATTGACTGTTCGCGCGATTTTGAACAACTTTCGAATTTGATTGCAAATATCTCCGGAAGGAATCAAAACATCAACAATGAAAAACGAACTTGATTGACTGCCATCTCGTCCTTGTTGGATCAAAAAAAATGGTGAACTTTGTTTTATCAACAAAAAGTTATAGGCGCAGATGTAGACCTACTTAACTCGACAATGCGCATTCTACGTATATGCTAATGCAATTTATTTCGGGCTACGTGTTTTTGCTACCGTTGGTATTTCGACCCCCAAACTTTTCACCCAATCGGACTTACGGCGCCGGGCGGTCTCACGTTGGGCTCTGCCCAATATTTCTAGTTTTATTTTTTGTTACTCTCCATACCGCGATGAATGAAGATGATTAATGCACAAGTGTCGGAAGCCGCTGGCGACAAAAGACAATGTTGGCGTGATGCCACACGAACGGAGTTTTCCAACTTTGTTCCAGAACCAGAACTAGGGCGCCAAAATGTGCCGAGTTAGTCGCCCACGCATCTGGGACGGTCGCCATTAGACACGCATCGTGGATGCTGACGCCAGGCGTCGCTGACGATCTGTTGTTAATGAAACGCCGACAGACAGACAACACGGCACGTCACCACCGTCTGGTGACAGGGGGGATTTTTGCGTGCTACCGAGATGTAACGGTTTGGGGTCTGCGTGGGACAAACAAAATTAATGTATCCTCCAACAGTTGTGATCTGCGTTGGCCAGCTGGTGCTGTACTTGAACTAAAGTGTATCGGTGTTCGATAGAACAACAAAACAGTAGGCCTAATTTATTGCAGAATCATCATTATACAGGGTGGGCCAAAAAACGTGCCACTTTACTTTTGTCCATATCTTCGCCAATTATTGACCGATTTTCAAAGTTCTTTCACTGGCGCACTGCAGACAATTTGCGATAATGTGATTATTATAGATCCCACCACACTATAAATGCGTCTTTACACTACCTTGTGAAATATCAATGAAATATGCATACATAACGATAATAACAAACAAACATTTTGGTATAATTAAAAAAAACAATTCAAACAAACATTGCAGTGAATGGTCTATATGACACTAAATTGTGTCAATAAATAAACAGTTTAATAATTCAGCCCTAGAAAATTGAGCACTTTAGTACAAAACAAAATAATAAAAGTAAAATTTTGTAAAGCTGACAAAGTAGTAATAACCGCTGTTGTGTTCACTAGTAAAAATGTCTAAAAATGATTATTTGAATAACAGACTATTGCCAGGAAGACAGCGGTTTTCCTGGCAATAGTTTCTATGATGTAAAATTTTAACGGATTAAGTAAGTAAACATTTATAGTGCGCTTAACAGCCAGCTGAGTTGGCTTAATCTGTCGCACTTTACCAAAGTTAACATCGCCCGTAATAACCAGGTCTAAATATAAACGGCGAAAACAAACAATTTCTTGAGACCTGGAGACCTGGAGAGACTGCGAACAGCGAAGATGTGTGAAAACACACCAGAGGCGTCATTCCCATTACGTCACGTGTTAATGACCAGACCACACGCAGGACGTGTCGTCGATGTGTTCAGCTATCTCTGTCCCTCCGTCAGTCTATATTTAGAAAACCGTTGTCCAACACCGGGGTAAATCTAGCGTTATGGTCAAGCGGCTGTAAAACATCGTCGACGATAATCCATTCTGCCGGATTGGGATCAGCGAGGTCCAGTTTCCATTGTGTCTATACTCTACAGTACACACGGCTTGTTTATGAGCTATTGTTTTCGCGCAAATTTCAATGACTGACTTGCCTGGCTGGCTATACGTGGCTAAAAATATCACACGGGACTATATATGACAACCGTGATTAATATTATAAGCCCAACATATCCAGATTTATGGATAATGGATGCTGTCTATCGAATATATATACAGAATACCTAACAGTCATTGGCAACACAGTATAGTCAAATTTATTTGCATGGTAAGCTATAACTGCATTAATAACAAAATAAACATACTGAAAACAAATTGCAAACATGCAAGGCAATTAGCGGCAAACTGACGTTAGCCTGTTTAATAATTTTAGGTCTATTTGTTGCGAGAAATTCACCTGCAATTTTGCAGATTTACACGTAGTGTAAATCAAGTATGATCAAGCTACATCGACCCAGATGTTTACCACACTTATTTCCGATCTAACGCTTTTCGAGTCAAAATAATTAAAGCAGCGACTAGTGGCAAGATAAAATAGTGTAGTTTGGACATTTTGACTGAGTTTAATACTCGAAACTGGCAACTAATTTCCAGCAACCTTGACGAATCGACAGCAGGTGCACTGTGCGGCCATCCAATGCCCGCATTAACCAACACGCACTGATTATCGAGTGGACCAACAGGAAAATGAAAAACCCCAAGAGGAACTCACACGGTAAAGTGGCTGCACAGCATTAAGTCGAGAATCAACAAATGGATTGCACAAACTGCCGCTGTTGCATCAAATTAGGATATATCCCGTTTCGATGACCGACCGTACGATATGTGGATTTCCTTGCTTGTTTATGTCTGTGCTCAATGCGCATGGAAAGTGTAAGCTTACTACAAACAAATTACCAGTAATTAACAGCTGCAGTGCAGAAATTAAAGGGTCGCTGAAACGTGTTTTCATTTTAACTCAACACGTTGATACTGCTCACATTTTATGTCAAAAGTAAAACATTACACGATTACGGCAGTCCCATTTAAAAACAATTAAGCCGCTATTCATACTTCCTTTCAGCTCTCGCTTACTTTAAGTTGAAGCTTATTAGGATATTTCACACCGTTAATGCTGAAAACGGACGAAATACAACAGCAATTGTTTACAAAAATTCCAGCAAAATATAACAAAAAAACAAGAAAGAGTTGGATTATAGGGGCCCTGAGGGTTATCACCAAGGGTTTATCTGTACCCCGCTCATTGACTAAGGCTCGGTCTCTCGACCTTCTACCGACATACCTTTTATCGAGCCAATTTGTACAGGTAGCTATATTTAAAATGTTTGTTCAATCGCCCATGACACTCTATGATCTATGGACAAACTGATAGACGAACAGACAGACAGACAGACAGGATGCAATGCAAAATGCGGCAAAGTGATGGGAGCGTAGGCTAACAGTGTGACTATACTGTCTATTGACCTACAAATTTTCCCATTCACAATTTCCCATTCTCGCTACTAGCGGTGCACGTGGGACCCACCGCATCGACTGAACAAATTAGCAAGTTCAATTCCCAGTCCCTGTATATCACAGGAAGCGGTATCATTTGCAATCAATGGCCATTTAGGTCACTGATACCAAGGTGCATCAAATTAACGCAGACTTCCCGTGGTCCCAATAATACGCCGACGCTTACGCACCGGCTTAAAATTAGCTACACGATCCATCTTGTTCAATTGAAGCGTGGAGATTGTTTCATCAATAAAATGGTTTTCCTATAATAGGCTACTAGACAGTAAAAGGTTCGAAACTAAGAAAGCAAAATACAAACGTCTCTTTTCGTCGATATATTTTAGTCTGTTTTTATTCGCCCGATGCTATCAGCTGATAGAGATTGGCGTCTGCTCAACCAAACGGTGGACCATATATATACACACACTAGCTGTGCAAGAGATGGGCATGTTTAGAAGAAAGATCACTCGAGCATTTAATAAACAAGAAATTTGAGCAAAGCTCACGAGACGCGCGAAAGCCTATAGCATTTCCAGTTCAGTAGTTATAGTTTCGAAAATTGCATATCACTTGGACTCGGCCCATCGGGACCATAATACACATCGGCCATAGGCGCGTGTGGCGTTGGCGACGGTGGCGCCTCCTTGTGAATGATAAAGACTTGCGCAGCCTCATATCGCGAAAAAAATCCGTAAAAACCCCTATTTTGGCGTTCAAGGTCATCCAAGGTCA
>Ga0209367_1009342_pt1 | contig 13321 bp, 9 predicted proteins | sample WorMetLIZISLAND2_FD_187412 | JGI IMG/M metagenome (GOLD analysis project Ga0209367, IMG submission 187412) | Marine gutless worms symbiont microbial communities from Max Planck institute for Marine Microbiology, Germany - Olavius geniculatus... ... | reverse complement strand
GGCCAGTGTACAAGTGTCATAGTGGGCCAACACTTCAAGCAGTTTTACTGTAGGCAGTTGAAAAATGGATAACTGAATGAAATGTCAGCCACAGTGTCAGAAATGTGAACAAAATGTGTTTTTACGCATTATGTTAATTAAGCAATCATGTCGCATTGAATAAAAAAGTGATATTTTGTTTGTTCTACTTTCCCCAGGTAGTGTAAAAACAGATGTTGAGCGAGATGGGAAATTAAATTGTCACTTGACGAAAAGTTGTCTCAGGAATATTCGTACCAAAAATTATTAAAATCCGATAATCCTTCTTCACGTTACAGTCGAAAATGTCGGGGATGTTTTTTTTTGGGACACAGTGTATGTACATGCACTATTTCATAGTGTATTGTTTTACTAGCATATAACACAGAACAGCAAATAAGTTTGACATGTGATTTGCACACAAGCTAGTTCAGGATTGTCTACGCTACACGTGTGCCAAATATTATCCAAGTGTGTTGATATTTGATAAAGTTATTACAAAAATAAAACAGTTCCACTTTTTCATGGTTCACAGTGTAGTAACAGATCATATGACAGACAACCTGCAGTCATAAGAGATGAACTTGTCATTGATCCAAGTCCAGCACCATCACCGCGTCCTGCATCAATTCAAAGGCAGATTCAGACAAGTTCAGCATGTATGAAAAAATAGGGAACCACACAAAAAGCAGCCCCAAGAGCACAATATTTTCCAGCCTGTGGGGCCTCTTTGTGATGTGCTGCAACATAAAAAAGTTCACTTGATGCAGGCTAGGGGTCTCTATGCCATACTGCAAAATCTGAATTTTCTTACGTTTGTTACTCATGTTTTCCTGCACAAAAAAATTTACATGAAAGCCCCACATTTTTTTCCAAACAGGGCCTAATTGAGTTTAAATCCAACCCTGCATCAATTGGAAACATTATGCGAATTCATTACTAATTTCATTCATCAATGTCAGCAGCTCATCTTGATCACTCACTTCCCGTGCTTTGACGTGACTGGCTGAACAACAGAAGGTATATCCAACATAAAAAGAGTATTAGTAACTGCGTGATTCTCAAAGTTTTCTTTTTTTAGACTAACTGTTTTACAACATGACAAAACAGCAGCGGTTAGATCTGTCAACTACACAGCAAAGCCGACAGACCAGCAGCAGCAGTGGCAGGTGGCACTGATGAGACTGAGCTGGCGGTGCCGCCAAGACCCTGACTGATGGCCAGCGATGACAACGACATAGTGCCAAGACCTGGCTCTTGCCGAGCTTCCCGGACTGACATCGCGCTTGTTAAATTTGTTCCGCCGACTGAACTATCACCCAGCATCAGCGGGTTGGCTCGCGGCTGTCTCATAACTGGCGTTGGTGGTGCTGGCGCAGTCAGGTTTGGCTCTGACTTCGGTCTCGGAAAGTTAGTTGTCGCTTGGACCAAATTGAATGGCTCGTTAACCGCTTCTGCACGGAACATCAAAAACACAAGACATTACAACCAACAGCAAGTATGCAAACCAAATACCAGCCCACAACGAATTAAGTGAACAGTAGTAACCTATGAACCTATCGCACAAACCTTACACATTCATTTACCCATGCATGGCAACAGCCAGAACGCAACTATGAAGCAGGGGCAGCAGCTGATGTCATAACTACACAGCCGGGGCAAGAGTCAATTAAAAATGCTGCACGACTTAGAGAGAAATGAGAAATAAAACTCTGGCTATGTATAAGATAAAGTCGTAATTTTTGGTTCTAGGGTATGGTTTTCGGGGTCGGCCAATTTAATACCATGTCATTTATATTTACCCCTGATCGACCCCCGTTGCCATGGCAACAAAATTTGGGACAAAATGGGCGATAACTCGGCCCCCTTAAAAGAAAATTGCACGCTGTTTGCACCTACCCCCATATTTTTGGGCCCACATATCCAATAATGTCATTTAAATTTTTTCCCAGCCAACCCCCATTGCCATGGCAACGAATTTTGGGACAAAATTTGCTATAACTTGGCCCCCATAAAAGATAATTGCGCGCTGTTTTCCCCGAGCAAACCTCGTTGCCATGGCAACGAAATTTAAGACAAAATTGGCTATAACTCGGCTTACGTAAGAGATATCTGCAAAATTTTGCTATAATTAACTAATCCAGATTACTTCTAACGGCAATAAAACTGCAAATATTTACGTAAAAAACTGTTCAGTTTATATACAGTGTAAGGGTGACATCGTGGTTGTAGATATAAAACAGCACAAATCACAATTTGTAATGTGGAGGCCACTGGGCCTTTGGAATGAAATCTGGACAGTTGGCCCGCAGAACATTCCGTGCGCTACGCACTGTGTGTACCAGTGTGCTGTTCTGCTGGAAGATGAACCCAGTGGGCAGCCGGTGATTGTTTTAAAAGAACCATAATTAAGTGATAACTGCTAAACAAAATAAATTACTGTTTATCAAAGCATCCCTGTGACGTCATCAGCAGTAATGTGGTAACCATTTTTGAAAAATAAATAGCACTTTTAGCTTGAACAGTTATTAATGCTGAAAAATCGGTAGGCAGTTATATTAAAAAGTCTCTAACTTCATCTTTTTTTCAACAGAATCACATCTTCCTTGGCAATTAAATGTAGAAGGTACTAAGTAAAGCTGTAAAATTTCAAGTTAAAATTCCAAACCGTTTCTGAGAAAACTGCGAAAAACTTTAGGGGGCTAATTTTTTTGCCGCACCCTGTACAACTATATCTCACAGACATCGAATTATGTGAAAAGAACCAGATTAAAAAGATAAAAAGCAGATGAAACTAGATAAAAAGCAGCATTAATCTAGCTTTCTGATAATACAGCAAGCTAAATTTATCATAGCATAAACTTAACATGGTAGAAACATAATGTTTCTTCTACAATACAACCAAGACTATGAACCAGTATTGTCCTCATCAGAGCCTGATACTTCACTTGTCAGACGGGGGCGCTGAATTTGCAGGACTGGATTTTGATGAACCTGGATTTTGATGGACCAAATTGCAGGGGTGGATTTTGACAGACATGGATTTTGACGGACTAAATTTATAAATGGACCTGCATGATGACGGGCCAGGAAAGTGAGAGGCCAACCAAATCGCAAGGCCAACAACTGTTCACGTCACGTCTGCAACCGACTCGAGTGGAAGTTCGAAATGTCGACTCACGTGACGGGCATCAAACTTTGTGCAGGACTGTGCATGCTCGATGATCGTGCCCGTCAGACTGTTAGGTGTCATTAAATGAAGGATAACAATTCAACTATGGAAAGTAGGCATACGTAAATAGACCATTGCAGCAAATGGTTTCAAAATGTTACTTATTTGCACAACTATATGCCTAAAGTACTGCCATTGGTCCTCAAACTGCCACGAACAAATCATGGTGCCAGCACTAATTTTGAAGGAGCACTGACGTTGACTGCTAATGTACTACAGCATGTTCACTAAAAACGCATAGTAAAATTCAATGCTCTTCAGCCACGTCTAAACATTACAATATTTTAGATGAAATTTCTCCCAAAAACAACATATTTAAAAAGTGACAGCAAACGTTTTTCAAAGTTCATTCTGCGAGACACTCCATTTTTAGTCATGCAATTTCTTTCCCGAAATTCACACTTTTCTTAAGACCTCCATAAATTTGATTTTTTGTAAGGCTTTCGTTAAGTATGATGAGCTACAAATCTAACTCGTAATACAACAAGTGTGACAGCAGCATGATCATACCCGAGTCCCAATCTTCGGTCACTGAAACTTCAGCAACATGGTTATATGTCGGAACATCAATGCAGCCATTTATCTGTCCCTGGATGCATTCCTGGTTCTCATTGCTGGCTGTCTCACACACATACACACACACTTGTAGTACTGCGTGCAAAAGCTCATTAAATCCCAAAAAGTTGATTTGAGACAAATGCTTCAAAAGTTTCAGAGTTCCACAATCGCTGAACTAACTTGCATGTAAAGTTAGCTAGTTAATGCTCCCAAACTCTGTCTATGTCCGACAGACTATGTCTGATCCGATGTACAAGAGTTTAGGTGCATTAACTAGATAACTTTACGTGCAAATCAGTTTAGTGTCAACCTACAGTCCAACACCCCTTATTAAATTTACCCCCTGTCCTCCAATAGACAGCATTATCATACTGATGTCTGTCTGGAGGATAACAGGGAAGATTGTTAGAACTACCATTATGTTAATTACATATGCATGCGTATAATGGAGTTCTTACAATTTTAGGTTTAGGTTTAGCTTGTTTTTTTGTATTTTGTGTTTTGTTTCTGTAAAGGTTAAACTTACCTTTCCGTTATTATGTGTTAGTGTGCATTCCGCCTGGAAAGGCCATCCCCGAAATGACCTATACTGTGTTTGGTGGGACATTAAACACTACTCACTCACCCCCCCCCTTATTAAATTTAACTAGGTAAAATAGGCAGGTAGGTAGGGCTGGGTAGAAGTTGTATGCATTTTTATGTCCAGAGCATTTCTCATTTTCATATGCAAGTATAGGTCTTAAGCTTAAAAAAATTTGGGTTTAAGCTCGAAATCTTTATAGATTTTGTGCATGGGGGCCCCCAAATTTTGTCCATGGGTGTGAAGCCATACCGATCATATCGCAGTCATTTCTCAAGAAAGATTGGGACAAAATAACTTTTGTACATCGGATTTTTTGGGCTAAGAAACACGTTTAAAACAATATTTAGCAAATTGAAGAACTCTGTTTACGTGATAGTACTACTAAATTGCTTCGGGTAGGGTCAAATAATGACAGAAATTTGTATATTCAACCATACATTTCAGCTAAAAATAAAACAAAAATTTGGTTCATTGAATTAACAAATTTAATATTCAGTGCACATACAATATCATACAGATAACACATTTCAATTGAATTATTGATGCAAGCATAATTCTGCACTATTGCAAAAGCCAACCATGTGACATGCACAAGTGGATCGAGAACACTTGCTACAGTTACATGTCATGATCTCACGATCCACTGCTGATTCAGAATCTTGAAACATGTCACTGGAACATAGAAGTCCTCCTCTGGGTCATACACAAAATGTAGTGGATCTAGGATGCCTGAGCGGAGAAGGGTAGACAATCGAGTATGTATAGAGCCAGGCTAACAATATGTGCTGAAGGCAAATTCTGATGTGATGAGGCTTTGGCCCGGTGATATATATATGGGCAAATAGAACAAACATTGGCTCTTCTCACTTCACACCAGTACAACCTGCGATTGGTTGTAAGCCATCTACTACAGTACTCTATAAAACTGCAATCACTTAACTCACCATCTCACCACTAAGTTCCTATTTATTAAGCACAATCTTGAATGATGACAACAACAGATATTTCACAAGATAATCCGTACCATAGACTATCTCCTTGTCGATGATAGTCCTGTCTAAGCAATGGACGAGATGGAACTGATGTTCCGCTGCAGGATGTATGTGTTTGGCATTATATGGACAAACTTTCATGTCCCTCGAGGCATGTTGCTAAGTAACAACACAACACACTACACTTAGCAACAGAATAACTGAAATCTCAGTCCAGTTCAAAATCAGCACCGCCAGGGCCAAAATAATTTGTCACTAAATGGCACCACAACAAACATAATTTGCAGTTGTATGAAGTCAGCAATGACATTAATGGATACAAGTTACAGACTTGCAGTTTGGTGTGTTCTAATACAGGCTGTCCCATCAATGTCACGTGGGGGGGACAGTTCACTAGTACGAAAAAGCACTAGTCCAAACGGTGCGTAGGTTAGCTATAGAGTTTGGGTTAGGGCTAATGACAGGATTAGAAACAGGAATACATGTACATTGCATCTTTGACTTTGGTAGGGTGGCCCTTGGATACAGTGGACCCTGGCTAGGGCGGACTGAGTTGCAGCCAATTTTGAACTAGTGCCACTTCAAACTAATGGCCATTGACCAGTCACCATGGGTACTCATAAAGCTGACACACCCATCTGAACTGGAAGTCAGTCAGTCTGATTTCTTACAGGCTTATCAAGTTGCTGATTGCTGCATGTTCAAAATGTGGATGATAATGCATAAAAAATCCAGTTCTTCCAGTTGCTATTCGCCCTCCACATGCACTGATAGTTGCTTAATCTTCCTGTTGCCAGTATTATCTTTATACTGTAAAAACAAAGTTTAATGCGGACAAATGTGATGAAACTGTGACATCACAAACAACTATGTAGCGTAGTGCAAAAACATTACCTCCTTGGCGGAGGTAACAAGAAAAGCCTAGCTAACGCAAGGGGGAACGCGCGACAGAGGTGCATGTATGAAAGCCCACTGAGAACAAATCTAAGCTCATCGATCCAGCAACTGACAGTGAGTACAATGTATTTATATACCACAGATGGCGCCACCATATCGTGTGAATGCTGCCACTCTTGAAATGCGTGTCGCAGCCCAAAATCGCCAAAAAATCCATAAAAACTCCTATTATTGCATTCAAGGTCATCCAAGGTCATTGATCTCGGTGGCAATCGAGAGCCAGTGTATGACTTCCTATTAGTGATTAATATTAACCTAGGCCCTATCTCGCACTGTTATTGAGATACAGCGACTTATTCGCTAAAAATCGCAAATTTTGCCCACTCCCTGTCATTTAGCACCCTCGTTCGGGGTGACCCCCTTCATATTTATGGAGAAGCTTTACGGTTCCTGAAACTAGAGTCTTCCGGGCAGCTGACGATGAAAATTTGGTAATTTTAGCTTGCACCGTTTGTGACTGATCCACCCATGAGACAGACGAACGGACGGACAGAACTGCGATGGCTAAGATGCGCTATAGCAGTACCTGCTGTTGCGCGTAAAAAGCAGAGAACAAGGCTGGGATGGGGGAATTGCGTTATCGGTCTTCGATGATCAATCTCCTGCATTTTGATATCCGGACCTTGGAAGCTATGAATAATGCAGATATAATGCACAGAATGAATCTAGGAAATAAAGACCTTTCTGCAGTCAATCAGGTGGTATTGCATGCGTTTGTTGCGCACCATGTGGGTTTTGTCATATGGACAGGCGATCAATGCCTCGGGGTCTCTGACTGCATAGTATGACATTTTCGTAGATATCTGTACAACACATATATCAAAAAGTTAAGAGACCAGCAATACACTGTAAAAACGTACAGTAACCAGGCGCGTCAAGAACTACAGCGGGGACTGGGGAAACATTCTTGTGGGCTGCCAAACATTTTCGTTGGGCCCCTTTGGGGAAAAAATTTTAGTGTACTTTTATATTTCTGAGCGACGGCGGGGCCTTAAACATCGCAGGGCTTAGGGTAGCTTACCACCCTACCCCACCCTCTCAACAGTCCTGACAGTAACATTTGCAAAATTTAAGTGACTGAAAACAAAAATGTTATTAACATGTTCACAACATAATGCCTTCAGAACAATCAATTTTCTTTCATAATTTGTCTGAATTTATATGGTCAGCAGTGACTGTGCATTTGAACACTATAACACCTGTTTTCGAATCCCTAAAAAAGTAGACATTGATAAAATCTATAAAAACGTGCTTCCTGAAGGCGATTGAAAATGCGAGGCTGGAAACTGGAGCACAAAAATGTTACTGGTTGATATGCGTAGTTCTACACTGTCCAGATAAAAAGTAACCCCCTAGACACCGTACAATAAAAATATCAAATACCAAATTATTATATGTTAAGTGCAAAAAATGTTTTTTTTTCAGATTCGTTCATATTTGTCATTTATATCGTACACTGTCTAGAGGCTTATTTTATCCAGACACCGTGTATAAGCACTATGCAAGCCATGAGTCGAATTCCAACGACGTTTGTCAGATAGCAGGCCTTCTACGCATTGTGCATCACGCAGACAGACCAGCAAGACAGATGCCCTAAGTATGTGCCGCAGCAGCATCAATCTGGTTGTGTCTTTACTGGTGACACGTTGCATGTCCTGTTTGGACGGTACATTGACGTCATTTTGCCTACCATGGCATTGTATTCAAACGTTTTAGTCCTGTTGATAAAACAATTTTACTTGATTTTTTTGCATTCAGTCACATGGTTAGAATCGTTCGAGATTATATTTTGCCTTCGTAATACAAAAAGTGTTGACGGTTGTGGCTAACCAAAGTTATGATACCTGATAAGCCTATTTGCACAACTGTAATAACTGTATACTAAAATTACTAGGGGTAGATCGCCATTTGCCTAATTACATTTATCTCGTTGTTAATGTAAGAATGCAGCCACATTTCTTCTTCACTGCACTGCTAAGACTGTGGTTAGAACTGAAATGTTATCAATTACCAAGCTTTCAATAAAATTTATTTAAAAGCACTATAGTTCTAAGTCCGTGTTACAAAAACAGCTTTGGCTCGAGATGGACTCTGATATAATACTGAATAAGCCTGATTTAAATACGTGACAGTGTCGTGGCATGGTTTGTAGACATTCTAAGTATTCCAGGCATATAAATTCTACCATCTTCCCAATAATGTATCTTACCCGATCTACCTCTAGCAATTTTTCAGTGCTAACAGCAAGATAGCCGATCTACCGCTAAAATTACTGTTTGCCTAATGCACCGAATGCTGATGATGATCATGATGATAATACCAAATCCGCCATTATCGCTCACTGTCAATTAACTTGCAAAATTTCGCAACAAAACAATACACCACACACATCCCGACCGGGTGGAAAACTTATTTGTTTATCGAAGTTAACAACTACATACCGAATATTTTGAAAACCGCCTGTACCGAATTAATTCCAGGTAGCATAGAATATGTAAGACAATCGGATTCGGATTTAGGAAACAATGGTGAGCTGTGCGTATCATGGTGCGTATTAATTATCGGTACACTACATGCCAATGTTTTTCAACCTTTTTGCTGCAGCGGAAGCCCTAACAAACGTGAAGATCAAAACCCCATGTATTTATGCAATGACACATGAGTCCAGCGGCACAGGCGAGGTTTTTGTCAGGGTGTCTGGGGACCGATGTCCGCAGAAAAGTCAGAACAGAGAACCAGTGGGATCTGGGGCCAAATTTTCGAAACTTTTTTTGGAAACATTTTAGGAAAAATTTAGGCAAATATATAGGATAGCACTAACTTTGTTCTACACGGAGAAAGCTGTTTAATAAAACGAAATTTGCAACAAAACACTTAGGTTGACCACCTATGTGACGTCATAGGTTATTTGCGTAACGCTGCGGTAAAATCAACGATGAGTAAGTAAAGGAAATTGACGTTTGGTCAACTTACAAAAGAACGAAGCGGTGTGTAAGAACGTGTGATATATTAGCGTTGATTGCAGCGTTCGAAGGCAGCGTTGATGTAGCGTCAATAGCGCATAGAGCAAGGGATTCAGTAACCTCGTGGAAATGGCTTATTCTCCGCGACCGGAAGTCGGACCCTGTCGGTCGCTGTTGCTGTGTGAAGGCCGTACTCTCGGCATATTTGCAGCATGCCACCGACGTCTCGCTATCTACATCCAGTAATCACTAGTTGCATGTTAAAATTCATTGAAACTTAAATCGCCAGTTAACTAAACTGCATTAAAATTATTTCGAATCGAATCGCATTTGTTACCAACTGAATCACACATATTCAACAGTCAGTGAAATTGACACCTTAAATTGCGAAATCGCTCAGTCTGCTGACTATACTACACTGGATTTGCCAGGCAATTAAAACGTAATTACAGTACTGTTTTAAAATTGAAATGTTGAATTACGCGTGAGAGCTAGCATAGTGCGTATTAGCTGTGGTAATTCCGTTTTGGTGTCTGTCTGTCTGTCACAACTCGATACCGATTGGAGCCCAGGTGAGATAGAGACTTCGGTTTTTTACCATATCATAGCCTAGAGTCCCCTAGTATTTAGGGACAAAATTTCATGTCACTGGGTGCAGGGGGTCCCCACGAACGAGGAGGAGAAATAGGGCACCCCCCTAAAAGGCGTTATTCTACGATTTCTACCGTTAATGGCTCAACTAACGTTAAAATGTTTGCAGATAGGCACAGACATGCTGCTTATCATAACAAGCACTGGCGACGAGCTTCATAGGATTGTCAACACTGATGACGTTGATTGACCTTGAACTCTAAAAATAGTCATTTTAGCGATTTTTTGCAAAAAAGTGAATTACGACGAAATGGATGGAGAGAGACCAAGATTACCAGCCAACAGGAACTGCACTAGGCTGTCGCGCGTCTAATGAGCATTAGCTAAGACTTCTGGTTTTCACTTAGTGATCGAAACCACATAAATTAAGTCAAGTGTTCGGACAGTAGGACAGTAGAAGTAGGCTAGTTAACGCACATATTTTTACGTCGGCTACATAAAGAAAGCAAAATCCGATGAATTGCATTATTGCAGACACTTTCCTTGCTGTGGCAAATACTGCACTTTGAGTGGCATTTTGACGTCGCCGTCTGCAGCTCTTTCTTCAAAAGTTGAGAATTGAGAGTTTTTGAGAGTTGCCCTTTGTTTGACGTATTATGCTGGCTTATTAATGATAACACAGGAATATTATAACGCAAGAATATTTGATGTTTGCTGCATTGTTCCACCATGCCGACACTGAAAGATGCCTCTATCAAGCGCTCGATCGATTCTCATGTAACAGTATAGGAAGGACGGAACGTCCGGGTGTCGCAAAAAACGGGCGGGGGAAACGTACGGAGTGTCACGGACCAGAGGGGGAAACGTCCGGGGGGAACATGTCCAGGGGGGAAATGTCCTACACCCTGGGAAACAAAAAAGTGTAATAGTAATGAATAAATATACACAGCAAGTGTTTTGATTAATTTAAATGAGATGCTTTGCCCGTAAATCGCTTTGCCGGCGGCTGGCCACATGCATTCTGAAGCAGTGTCGTCGGGAACAGCGCATCAGAACGAGATCCCATAAGAACGAATCCCAATAGAACTAATCAGTGTACGGACAAAAGGCCACTGGACAAAAGGCCACTTATTTACCAAAAAAGATACTTAAGAAAATTATATAACACGTTTTTAGTTCTGTTTTTTGTTGAGCTAATTTATGTTCAATATTCCAATAATTTTGATACTTTCTAATATTGTTTTTATGCGATAGGCTATATGTCTTTTGGCGTTTTTTGTGCTTGTAAATAAATAACGATGTTCTAATGCTGTGTATACTAATAATCTTGTAAAAAAATAACCGCTAACGCACAAGTGACGATAACGAAATTAATACGGCGAACATGACGACAAAAAATACAAAAGAACAGTTCAATAAGTTGTACAAATTTTGTTAATGTAACTTATGTCTAGTTTATTAGTTTTCGGTAGGCCTACGTTTCATTGGTATAGCTTACCGCCGGTTTACCATTTACTCGAGTAATTACTGAGACAATGAAGAATGATTGCCTAATTGTTATTGTTGATTACGCTAAAAATAGCAGAAACGGCATAGTGAACGATTATCATTTGAAACCGACAAATGTAAGCTAGTTGGCACCGTTGAAGTCTACGTTTAATGCTGAAAATTGTATATGCAGATTGTCTAGGTCTAGGCCTATCTCTAGTGAATTCAGCGCAGTGGGTTCTTGAAACGTGTATCGCACCCAAAATCGCCAAGAAATCCATAAAAACCCGTATTTTGGCGTTCAAGGTCATCCAAGGTCATTGAATTTAGTGGCAATCGAGAACCGGCTTACGACTTAGTATTAATGATTAATAGTAATCTAGGCCCTATCTCGCACCGTTATTGATATACAGCGACTTATTGGATAAAAATCGCAAATTTTTCCTACTCCACTCTCATTTAGCGCCCTCGTTTAGGATGACCCTGTCGAATTTATGGAAATGTTTTACGGTTCCTGAAACTAGAGTCTTCCAGGCAGCACCCAGTTATACTGAGTCAACATCTATAACTGTGGCCTTTTGTCCGGGATTCGAACTAATCCCGTCAGAACGAATTCCCGTTAGAACGAGAGTAAAACGAACAAGAAATTTGAGCTAATGCTCACGAGACGTGCGAAAGCCTATAGCAGTTCCTGTTCGCAAATTCAAACTGTCAGTCCAGCCATTTCGACACGACTTTTACGGGGGTACCGCTCTTTGATGCCGTCGTGCGCAGGTTTCCTTGAACCTAGAAAATCGAGACTTAGACCGTCGAAATCTACGTTCAATGCTGAAAATTTCCTTAGCAGCTTGTCCATGTCTATCTCGATTGGTTTCGGCGCAATTCGCTCTTGAAATGTGTTTCTCAGGCCGAAATCGCCAAAAAAAATCCGTAAAAACCCCTATTTTAGCGTTCAAGGTCATCCAAGGTCATTGAATTTGGTGGCAATCGAAAGCCAGTGTACGACTTTCTATTAGTGATTAATAGTAATCTAGACCCTATTTCGCACCGTTATTGAGATACAGCGACTTGTTGGCCAAAAATCGCAAATTTTGCTCAAACCCTCTCATTTAGCGCCCTCGTTCGGGGTGACCCCCTTCGAATTTATGGAAAAGCTTTACGGTTCCTGAAACTAGAGTCTTCCAGGCACCCGATGGTGAAGATTTGATGATCCCAGCTTGCACCGTTTTTGACTGATCTACCCGTGTGACGGACGGACAGACAGACAGAATTGCGATGGCTAAGACGCGCTGAAAGCAGTAGCTGCTTTTGCGCGTAAAAATTAACAAATCGAATCCCACTAGAACGAAAGCTGTCAAATTTGTCCAGTAATGCAATGCCTCCACGTATCATGTTGCTGTCGTTAATTACTTCTGAGCATTTGACTAAGGTTATAGAAATCTTTGATGCTGTGAAAAACGTTTCGGCTAGAGCAATTTGTGTGCTGCGAAACCGAGCATCGCCAGTATAGGCCTATATAAGCTTTGAATGATGTCTACTCAATACACGCCTCATGTAGGCCACGAGCTGTATACAGAAAGTTGAACAGAGATTACACGGGGAAACACTGAAGCAGTCTCAGCCTGAGCCGTTAATTATTCTGGACTAACACGTCTATGACTCGTAACAAGACGTATAGCTAAGGATAAACGCATTAACAACGACACAAAAAGGTGGAGAAGTAAGTGGAACCGTGCTGTGGCCAAGTCAGGCCGGGGTACTATGAAGCCATAATTCATCTCTGATTTCTTTGTGTTACCAAATTGTAGAAAAGTGTTCTCCAATCATTCTTGACTGATCGTGTAGAAGTAAATTATAATCTTAGAAGTAGAACCCACAATAAGTCATTAATTACTAAAACTACCCACTTAACTGATCGGGACTTCATTGTGCGCATGCT
>Ga0209367_1009340_pt1 | contig 13322 bp, 8 predicted proteins | sample WorMetLIZISLAND2_FD_187412 | JGI IMG/M metagenome (GOLD analysis project Ga0209367, IMG submission 187412) | Marine gutless worms symbiont microbial communities from Max Planck institute for Marine Microbiology, Germany - Olavius geniculatus... ... | reverse complement strand
TTTCGTGTTTCTGCTCCGAGAATTTGGAACTCCTTAACTCCTCAAATTCGTCAATGTCAAACCTTGGCTACATTCAGATGTCACTTAAAGACCCACTACTTTCAGTCAGCCTTTTCTGCCACCTAGTGTCCATCATCCTATGCGCCCTGATTCTTTCTGAGACTTTGGCGCTTTATAAATCATTTACTTACTTACTTACTTGCTTACTTATAAATGATATCTTTATAAACATCATTGTGCACATTGTGCAGTGCTTTCTTTGATGCTGTTAGTTAGGCATTAGGATCTAGGAAGCATTAGGATCCTATCTTCAAAATTTTTTGCTTTATAGTCTATTGGTTAAACTGAACATTAAGAGTTAACCAGATATGCTGGGTTTCTTCGAAAACAAGGGTGCTTCCTATTTGCTGATTTAACACAATGTCTGTCAAGTACTGCATGGAAGAGATGGAGACCTCTCAGACCCCCGACTTGGCTATTATTAGAACCATGTGGAGTTATTCATTTCTTCGGAGCATTTGCCCTCCCATATTGGCATGTGAGACAGGCTCATGATAACAAAAGCAGTAGTCTTGAAAAATGACTGTTCACATAATGTGCATATGTATCTTTATGTGAGAATTTTGTTTGTTAATTATGAACTGCTGCTGATTCTGAGCATGTTAAACATGGCAGCTTGTGATCTGTTGATTGCAGCTGGGTGGCACTATTGGTGACATTGAAGGTATGCCGTTCATTGAGGCTTTCAGACAGTTTCAGTTTCGTGTTGAGAGGGAAAATTTCTGCTGCGTTCTCGTGAGCCTTATACTGCAGGTATTTTCAGCTCGTTGAATAACACAGAAATTGTTATGTTAAAACAGGCTAGGTGTCATTGTTACGTCCGTGCATGCTTTTGTTGTCTACTTTGGAAACAAAACTTTTGTCTGCAGTGCATTCATGCCGTATTTTGTTGCTGCAATATTACATAAGATAATAATGAGATGTTTATTGCCATTTTCATTAGCATTCAACCACGTTCGATTGAAAGGTTACACAATGACATACACTCATACAAAAAACAACAGTCAGTCACTGACAGTCACAGTCAACAACCAATAAACACAAAAACAAGTATTTAGATATTTTTAGACACACAGTATGGCATAGAAGCTCATCTATAGAAAATAGCTTTGCCAAGTGGAGGCTGATATGTCAGCTGCCAGACCAATTCAATATGTGACAGGGACACTTTTGCCATAAATTGATCTATGACTTATACTATCATTTTTTGTTATTATTCAATAACACAGCTAGTGGACAGTGATGTTAATGTGTAATTTGTCGTTGTTAGCCGAAGTCAACGGGTGAACAGAAGACAAAACCAACACAAAATACTGTCCGTGAATTACGTGGCTTTGGTCTTAGTCCGGACTTGGCAAGTTTTGTCACAAATATTAACATTACTATTACTATTACTATTATTATTATTATTAAAGATGTTCACATGAACATTCTTTCGCATATTTTATACTATGACATCATTATTGCAGTCTTTTTTTTACTCTGTCAGCCAGTGAGAGACTTGATTTTTGTACAATTTACTTACAACCTATTGCTGTACATTTCCTGAGCTAGTGTCGTCACTGTCGTGCATTGCCTTGCATTTTATCTTGTCTTTTGCATTTATCTTTATCGCTGGACTGATGGACTTGTAGCATATTTTCTTCGCCGGCTTTTGCTGTTGCTTTTCAGTTTATCCACTCAACATAACAGTTTGGTGTAAACGGTTGATTGGTTGTAGATTGTGTGTCGCAGCCAATCTATGCTCAGTGATGATGTTATTGCCAAAGTTTCCAACTTTTGTCATGTGAAACAGAAACAGGTGAGCAATTGTCTGATGTCATGCAGTAGTGGCTGAGTACTGATGAAGTAAGTAAGTAAGTAAGTAAATTTAATTTATAAAGTGCACAATGTCAGCGAGAAACTCACTGAATGTGAGGCAAATGATGAACTATGAGTCTGCCCGTCTATAAACGCATAAGCAGGACTGACTGTTTACGATGTGCTGTGCTGCATGTGAATATTTAGAAGCTGAAATTCTGCTACAGTGCCTACTTTTTAGTTAGCATGTTGTCGTTAGTAAATAACAAAACTGGTTTTGGAGTCTTGTCGTTTGAGTGAAGCGACAGTTTCACATCCTCTTAGCAGAATCGAATTTGATCTCAATTGTGCTAGTTTTGATATAGAGCTAATGCTGATTTAGTGAAGCTAGACAGAATCTAAGGAACTGTTGATGGAATTGTGTCATTGAATACATAGCCAGTTCATAACTGTCCAGAGACGATGTACACTTGTACAGCTTTTGAAAGTGTGATGTAGGGTCAGTCGACAACTGGAAAGTCTGGGTTTCTGTGCCTACTAGTCATGTGCAAGCATGTGTGTGTGTGTTCAATAGACAGTGTGATAATAAGTCGCTGTTGTCATCAAGTGTTTTTTATGTTTACCACTAGCTGGTGGTGTGTTTTTATAGTTGACAATTTGATAATTCAGTAACTCTATAGTCACCTCTGTATTGTTATCAGGTGCGTTGTGTGCTTGCTAGGTGATCTGTGTGCCTGATGTCACGTCCATTTACCGAGTTCCATTGTTGCTGGAGGACCAGAAAGTCGTTGAATTCTTTGCCATTCGTCTTGGTCTGCCACTGCCGACACCACGACCGAGGAAGTTTCTCATGAAGTGGCGCGATCTTGCTGATAGGTACCATACGCACACATCCAGGCTGACGTGGCTGATAAGTATCTTAGCATACACAGCCAACTAATGATTTCCGTTTTATGTCTTATTCTGTATCTGATATCTTACTGGTGAAAGCCATGAAGGTAGTCAGGGACCCACTGCATATACAAATACAAATACAATAAATTTAAAGTGAAAAATGCCAATGACACTGCAGTCACTTTACAGTCAACTGTGGGAAAGATGAAAAAAACAATTGAGTTTTTGGTTTAGTTTTAAATGTTCGCAGGCAGTCCGAAGACGTCACTTCTGATGGCAAATTGTTACAAATTTTTGCTGCAGCAACAGGGAACGCTCGGTTGCCAATCGTGGAGAGTCGTGTCAGTGGTACAGCCAGTGCCAAAGTCAATGACGAGCGCAGGCGTTGTCGGCCAGGTAGTCCGGCGACAGGCTGTAAAGTGTCAGCCAGGTAGGCTAGCGCAAGTCCATGGAGACACTGGTAGACTAGTACGGCTAGTTTGTATGTTATTTGCTCTGGCGCACGAAGCCAATGAAGATGCTGTGATGTCGTCGTATCGACTGGACTGGAACATGAGTCGAGCCACAGCATTTATGACCGCCTGGAGACGATCTAGCTTTGTCAGCACCAGTGCAGCAACAAGAGACTGAAAGACCGAGTGAGGTTCTGGTGGAGTCGCCTTTTTGTGGTGGAACCAATAGCCGGCTGGTTCGGCTGTTGTCAAAAGAACGTCGACAATAAACCTCAGCATGTCGACGTCTGTACCCGACGACAGTTCGTATAGCACAACGACTGCAAACGACTTTGTATCCCTCCCTTACTCTTCTTGTATCATCTCTGATGAGAAAAGAAGAATTGGTGGGCTATCACAACAACAACAACCAAGTGAGGCAGCGAACAATGAATGCTACACAACTGCCTCAGAACTCCAAAGCACGCCGAGACAGTTGAGACTTGGGAACGCATACTGATGTCAGAGTCCAGATATATGCCCAAGTCTCGAACAGATGTAGATGGTGCCACGTGATCGCTGCACACTCGGAATGGTGAAGTAGGAAGTTGCTTGATGTGCACCATAAGTGTCTTGATGGCGTTAAGCTGCAATCAATTTGACGACATCCAGTTGGCAACTGCATCAACAAGGGGCTGACATGTGCATCTGCAGCTGGTCGAGTGATGACGGTGAACTGAAGCCGTATATCTGAATGTCATCAGCATACAGATGCATAGAAAGACCATAGAGCTGGACCAGCTTGACAAGATCGGCTGTGTACAGCGGGAATAGTATTGGGCCTAGAACTGATCCCTGTGGTACACCATATCTCATCAATGTCACCGGTGATAGGTTGGATCTGACTCTGGTGTACTGGAAGTATGAGCAGAACTACATCCATATCATACCATCAGTAGCATAGCTTATTCTTAGTCGCTGCAAAAACACGTCTAGGTTGCTATTGATCATTGATAGGAAGTTGCGTATTGGCGTTCAAATGACATGAAAATCATCGACTTTGGATGACCTTGAAGGTCACTGACAACCAGTACGGTCGGCTATTTTAGCGACAGCTCGGCCTTTTGTTTCTAGAATTGAGACTGAGACTGGCTGCATGTAGGTTGGACAATCTGTCGCGCGAGGTGACTATTTGTCTGGTTGGCAAATACACTCGGCTACAAGACTCTTACACGTCGGTCATCAAAGCACTGAGTCATGCAGCACTTGCATGTCGACATCGACTTGACTTAAAGGTTTCTCTTCTCTGCTGCTGTATTTTGCAGTATTAGTTGCTTTGATATTGAAACTTGTTATCACCAGTAAAGGATTTGTGAATTTCTTACTGTGCAAATGTAGAGTGCCATGTTCTACAGATGTATCTTTATCTTTTTGTGTTGTATGATAAGTTCTTTAACGTTTTAGGCTAAGTAAGTAAGTAAGGAAACTTAAGAAGTGGCGATTTAATAGTTAGTCACAATGTACCACAGTCTTAACATCCAAACAGAAATGTCTTTGGCAGTCGTATAAACTGTTTGAAATCTGTGCCGTTGCTTCTCTCAGATGAATTGGAAGGCTGTTTGATCATTTTGGGCCTGCAGTTGCTGAACGCCTGTCTTCCTCGTTGTTGTAGATTTGCCCGAAGACAAAGAAGTTAACTTTTTCACATGACACAAATTGATTGTTTCTGATCCTGTCATTTGGTTCAGTGAGAACAATTGCATCTGGTTTGTTCAAAGTTCTGCCATAATAAGTCTCGTGAGTAAATTTTTGGGTACCAGCTGACAAGGAATAACTGCAAGAAATGGGGTGTTCATGCAAAAAACGTGTGAGGGTGTGTGTGTGTGTGTGTGTGTGTGTGTGTGTGTGTATCTGATAAAGATGCTTTTAACAAATGATCTGTTTTGTTTGTGATGCATTTAACAAACTGTCATTGCTGACGTGCATGCAGTACATTGAAGCGACGGATCTGGAGCTGGAGATGAAGAGAGAGAATGCAGTTCGTTATCACGAGGCTTGGCAGCAGCTGTGCAGCAGTAGTGGCGTTCTGATTCCTGGAGGCTTCGGCATACGTGGCATGGAAGGCAAGATCCTTGCTGCTGAGTGGGCCCGCAAAACAAAGAAGCCGTACCTCGGTAATGATTACGCTCTGTCTACTGACATTGGTTTATGTTGTCTGCTTGAGACTTTAGGTCTAATGTGTTGTGTTTTTGGGCCGACCGTTAAGCTGTGAGCTTAAGGGTTTGGCTTTTTGGTACAAGTTGTTGTCTGTCATCTGTCATTTGTAACAGATGCATTGTGGCTAAGTGGTAGCTCTTAAGTAAAAACTTTTTACACATATAATTAGCTCTGTGTCAAGGCTCTTTGCTTGCAAAATTTGGGCAATGCAGTGCAAGGGGGACAATTTCAAATTTGGTGTTGAATGGAGGAGGTAGGAAAAATGTGTGTTTTTCAACTGAAAATGGCAGTATCTCAAAAACGGTGAGGGATAGGGCCAAGGTTGCTACATAGATCAATAGGAAGTCACATAAGCCTTTTCGCATGACATGAAAATCATTGACCTTGAATGACCATGAAGGATCATTATGCACTTTACTATGCCAATCATGCGGTATTGTACCTAAACGGTAAGTCATAAGGGGTGGGTGATGGTGCTATTAGACATGGCGACCATGAGTTCCTGTAGGCTGTCGATAGTAACCATGTCTCCACTCTCCATGTGCAGCGGTTTGGCTGCAATTTGCAGTAACCTATTGTAATTTGCAACCTATTAGTTGCCATGTCTCAGAAACTGTTGGACATTGCTAGTGACAGTTGGGCTTGTCATTGTTGGGCTCGTTGTGACGTGTACGTATTGGTACTGAATTTAGTTAGATTGTGCTTTTATTATTCAGTGACAGCATGACTGGAGCATGGCTGATGATGACTACTGTTATACATACAGTATACAGAGAATGTGAATCATGCGATATCGTAACCTATTAAAATGATACTAAATGGAATTACTATTGCGTCTGCTACTACTACTGTCACAACAACAACAACAGCTACTACTGTTACTACTAAATTGTGCCCATCTGTGTTCAGGGATCTGTCTCGGCCTACAGTGCGCTGTCGTAGAATTTGCTCGTAACGTAATAGGCTGGACCGATGCCCACTCCACTGAGGCTGATGCTACTACCACACATCCTGTGGTATGTCTCGTTACTGCTACTGTTACTTCTGCTGCTGCTGCTGTTGCTGTTACTACTAATGCTGCTGCTAGACTGGACTGGTGTGCACTGCTGTGAGGACACTACAAATACGAGGGTCGTTCAATAAATTCCAGGATTGTTCTTCTCAGTAAGGACACAGTGAAAACCAAAACTATTATAAAGTTGTACAGTCACTATTGTTCATCACTCACCATGGTTTCATTTATGACGTCACACTGTGACATTATTATTAAGATATAAATGATAGGCATTGATTTTGGCATAGTCACAGAGTAATCATGAAGTTTTCTAGTTGCAGAAGGCGTAGAAAGTGCTGAAATTTATTGTCGATTATCTTTGTTGATTGTCTTTGCTGTCTTTGTATAAAAATGTCAGTCTTTGAATTTATTGAACGATCCTTGTACACATTCTATGTCTGATCATTTACTGTTTATTCTATCCATCCTCTGAGACTTTTGTAGTTTTCTTAACACTTACGTTTCAGTGTAACTGGGATGAGTTGGGCTGCTTACAAATAATTCAGTTCTTTCAGTAATTGTGCTATAGACATCGGAGCCTGGTTTACAAATCTTTATACCAATTTTCCTAAGGTTTTTCAAAATCAACAACTTAGTTATGCTTACGCATAAATTATTCGTATTCTTTGTGATTTTTCGCAAATTACATTTTTCTAAATACTTTTGTTAATGTGATTTTTCTAAATTTTCTTTAGCTCCATCTGCGGATATCTGTAATTTTGGCCCTGATCCAATATGACTTGATGGTTAAGATGAAGTTTTGGTGACTTGTGTCTAGATAATTGAGATGCCGGAGCATCACCTTGGCCAGCTTGGAGGTACAATGCGACTCGGCAAACGACGAACTGTCTTTAAGTCTGACCAGTCGCTGCTGAGTAAGTTCCGGATCTTTGACCAGTTACATTAATGGTGATGTGGTGTGAAAATCAGTTTTATTTTCCAGTTTTTCACTTAACCAAAAGAACTAGATCTGCAGAAAAGTTTTCTCTCTTTCTTAATGTATTCCAGTATTATGTGAAGCATGTAGGCATTTTGTTTTTTTCTTTGCAAAATTGTCTGAAATTGTTCGATATTAATTTTGTATAAATTTCATTTCGAGAAAATTAACTGACATATATGTCTGTGATAATGTGACATTGTTGCAGCATATCTGTAGCTTACTGCAGTTGGTTTGACTTTGCATCGGATCGGTGTGAATGTAGGGAAGTTATACGGTGATGTTGATGCGGTTGAAGAAAGACATCGACACAGATATGAGGTAATGTTTTTCTTGCTGTTGTCCGAGCATTTGTAGTTCCGCAGACTGGTCACCACCAGTAGTTCTGTTCACTTGCTTTTTTCTTTGTTATTGCATTTTTGTGAGACATCGGACTTGCAGGTGCCTGCCAGTATTATATTGTATAAGATGGGATGGGATGGTTGCATTGTATCTCATGCCAGATCATGACACCTGGTTTTTTGTAAGTGTATTTTGATTGATTTTTTTTATTTATAGATCAGCACAATTGATTGAGTCACAGGAGTACTTGTGGCTGAGTAATGTGATTGTTTGATATCTGGTAAATACCAAATTGTTGGAGTTTTTGAGAGCTGTTGAAGATATTTCAAGAAATTGATCACAAGTCACTGGAAAAAGATCACTTTTGCTCATTTTACCTTTGGGGTAGCATTAATCTCTTACAAGGTAAATTAATATATGACACGTGTGACCCGAAGTCCACAACTTTATGAAAGTTTAGCAAAGAGTTGTCAAAAGTGTCTCTGGATTTCACAATTCTGCCACTGGAGATCAGTGGATGGAGTGGTAACTGCAGACAGATCCGATCCAGTTTGCACTGCCTCAGCTTGGCTTGTTCGAGGCACATGTCTCGTAGATACTACATCACATGTTTGTTGCTATTTCTGATGCATTGTACTACTCTTACGACTGCTGCTACTGTGTTGTTGCTCAGGTAAATCCAAGCATCGTGGGCCAGTTAGAGAGTCATGGCATGACGTTTGTTGGTCACGACGTCGAAGCGCAGCGGATGGAAATCATGGAGCTGCAAGGTGCTACTCTAGTCATGCTTTCAGATACTTTGTAGATCGCCCATACTTTGCTGTATAGTTCTCTGTCATCTGTAGTATTTGTCTCATTGTGTACGAACTTACATACGTGGATAGCAGGGTGACCACACAACTGGAAAACCTGGAAAAGTCAGAGAATTCCAAAGTGGACAGGGAAAAGGTCAGGGGAAACTGAGAAAAGATTAATGAAAGTATAATTTGTTAAGCATATTTGTACTGTACAATTTTTTGTTCACATTTTTAGGGGGTAACCACAGACATATAAATAAGTAGACTGTTTACTCACCGTTCGTCTAACGCAATGAGTTTAAGCCAGTTTTAAGCCCGTTTCATTAAATATTCATGGTGCATATTTTAAGTGGTATGATCCACCACCTATAGTTGCGTTTTTGATGCCTAACGCGTTAGTGTTAGTTCGTTATAAGTTAGAGCTGTCAAGGCGTTAATATTTTTAACGCATTAACGCAGTGTGTTAATTTTTTTAATGCATTAATTAACGTGTAAATTAACGCACCCAGTCCCGTCAAAATGGAGAGTAGGAGGTAAATTACCCCGGGCCCGAGACGTTTATGGGAGCCGCCTGTAGAATATAGAAAGTTAGAAAAATGAAAAAAAAGTTTTAAAAACACATAATTTTTAGTTTTTAAACGTATTTAGATTATTTAGTATTCAACTATTACAGTATTTTATTTTAACTGTTAATTGCTTGAACGAAGAATTTCTCCTCTCCCATCGCCTATTCTTCTGCTTACCTTTTTATTTCTCTGACTTTTTAATACATGTACTTGTTGTTATTATGCCTTGACGCAAAACGTGTGTAGACTGTTGAGCATAGTGTTCAGAATTTTTTACGTCCGCAGGTAACTTATGGAGTGTTTACACCATCCAGCAAACGTCCAACATTAGCACGTGTATTTTGAATACATTTGCTGGAAGTTTACTGGACGTTTGTTGGATCGTCTAAACACCCTATTAGACACAAACAAAGATGTTGCGCAAATGTTTCAGTTTAAACGTGTAATGCCGTGGCTACACGCGCCGATTTCCTCGGCCGAGATGTTGTCTGACGTGGCCGGGCCTTCCGAGGTTTATAAACCTCGTCCGAGAAAATCGTCGCGTGTAGCCACGTACGCTTTAGCGGGGCATTACTGCTGTAAATTTACGCATGTGCGTTAATTTTTTTAACGCGCGTTAATTTATTAACGCATTAACGCGTTAATTAACGCGTCAATTGTGACAGCTCTATTATAAGTATATTATAAATATGTCCTAGCCGGAGCACGAAAAGCAGATTTTGTAGTATATTGCCTCAATACAACAAAACAAAACTCTTCAGATTTTTTTGTCTGCCGTGCCGTCACCAGATATGTTTAAAGCGTTAGTGTTAGATACGCCATCAAAAAACGCAGTTTACGCCACGAACGTCATTATCGTCTACTAGCAAACCAGATTGTTTTTGCGACCCGGTACGTTATTTTTTTGTTCTAAATTGCATATCATGAACTTTTAAATCATATAGCTGTAACCTTACGACTTTTTGTTGCACAAATCAAATTAAAGACGCTTTTAATTCGAAATATATTAAATATGTATCGTGCATATGCGGAGATGGGCATGGCGCTTTTTGGGCTTCAGAGTTTTTGCTGAATCCACTATCTATGGTTTTTATATCTGTGGGGGTAACGTGAAGGAAAGACCGTTGACCATAGTGTTAAACAGTATATCGATGATTGTTGCCTGCCGCCTTACTGGAAAAGTCCAGGGAATTTTATTTTGTCTGGAAAGTGGTCACCCTGAGATAATGGTCATTTCATTTCTAGTAGTTAACAAGCACCCAGGTCAACTCGGCATTTTATCTGTCTCGATTAGGTAAACTGCATACTAATGCTCTGCCTGGCTGTGTTCAAGGTGAGGCGCGTTCACCTGTGGCAGGTAATGCTGAATGATCCTACATGTCAGGTGATGCTCAGTACCTTTGAGATGAAGACACTTTGTATGTGTGCATGTGCAGATCACCCATACTTTGTTGGGGTCCAGTATCACCCGGAGTATTTGACACGACCTCTGAAACCGTCGCCGCCTTACCTCGGCCTCATGCTGGCCGCGTGTGGCAAGCTGGTGTCATACGTGGCACATGGCTGTCGGTTCTCTCCATACAGCAAGTACAATCAGAGCGAAGATCTTTCAGAGGAGGACGAAGATGCAGCAATAGCAGAGGAGTTAGTCAGTTTGAACCTACATCCGAGTTCCTCGTCTGAGGGCAACCTTTATAACGTGTCATTGACGTCCTCTCTTCAGTGACTTATCAGCCAACTGAGTTTTATTCATCGTTATATCTGCCACCGTTGTTTTTATCAAATATTTGCACTTGTCTCCAGATGTGTTTTTTAAATTTGTGTGATTCTTCAGAACTTATGCATGAAGTTGCTGTTGTGTCTGTCTAATTGTGATTATGTCCCTGTTCGCAAACTGATGGTGTGCAGGCAGCATCATTCATGTATGAAGCCACTTTCAAGCTCATTCTCTCTACCCTTGCCTCGCAGTTTCAAGTAATTAGGTTATTTTTTATGCATGCGCTTTTTTCGACTAACAAATCCGTTGTTTCAGAGTTACTCTTGATTAGGTTACTTTAGGTCACTTGGCCTGATTGGAAAACGTATTTTTTGCAAATTTGTCATAGCAGCATTTTTTACAGGCTGGATGCCATCTTGTCACCTAATGATTAGTGTCATTGCACCGAAGCATAAGTGAGGTCAAAATCATGTGCCGCAATGCAGTTGAATGCATTGTGCTTTTATTTATTTAAACAAGCACATATTTGTTTTTATTTAAAATTGGCATTGTATGGCAAATTGTAATGTACTTCTTATGTCTGCCCTGCTGTCCTCCAATGGACAGCATTCTGAAATTAATGGCTGTAGGATAACAGGGAAGATTATTAGAACTACCATTATTGTTAATTACATATGCACGCATATAATTGCGTTCTTTCATTTTTAGGTTTAGTTCATTTTTTTGTGTTTTATGTTTCTGTAAAGGTTAAACTTTCTGTTTCTATATTGTAAAGGTTAAACTTTCTGTTCCATTATTATGTGTTTGTGTGCATTCTGCCTGGAAAGGCTGTCTTTGAAGTGACTTATGCTGTGTTGGGCAGAATGTTAAACCCTACTCACTCACTTATTTTTATGTCTGAGTTTGTTGACTAAGTGGATTGCAGCAACAACTGTGTTTGTCGTCTTTTGGGTTACTGTTTTGACATTTCTTGATATTTGTTGATTATGTATGTTGAGTGTTTGTGCAATTACCTCCACGTTTTTTTGTAGTTTTATTAGTTAGTTGTTTGAGCCTGTTATGACATTGTTATACTGTTGGTTGGTTGGTCACAGCAGCATGTTATTCATCATTCTTCTCAGACTTAGTAAATGACAGTGCCTGATTTTTCACAACGTGTTCAGAGAACCTTAACTTGTTTTGCTCTTCAAGCAAACAGTTGTTAGCTGCTTTGTGTGCAGGCCGTACATTAGCACATTTCACAACCACATGTAAACTTACATGTATTTACTTACAAGGAGACCCGGTAGTTAAAGTGGTGGTTCCAAGTTGGGTGAGCTTTTTTGTGCTTAATTGCGATGGCGTCCCCACACACCTCAGTTGTGAATGCTAATTTGCTAACTAATGACATTTATATCTATCTACTATGTTGCTACTCCCCTGTCCTCCAATAGACAGCGTTATGAGATTGATGACTGTCTGGAGGATAACTGGGAAGATTATTAAAACTGTCATTATCATTACCTATGCACAGTTATAATCGACAATTCTTACAATTTTAGGTTTAGGTCATTTTTTGTGTCTTTTGTTTCATAAACCTTACTCACTCACTCACTGCTATGTCCTTACATGCACTGTTAGTGCTGTGCCCCAAAAAGATCTCTTTGTTTCTCCTTTTTTGGTTAAGGTTAAAGGCCAAGTTGCATCTGTTTACGTAACTGTTATAAAGTGCTAATTGGCTTAATCAGGTGTTAATTTGTCAATATTTATTAATCTTCCTGTTGCCAGTGTTATCTTTATACTGTAAAAATAAAGTTTAAAGTGGGAAAATATGACGAAACTGTAACGTCACAAACAACTATTAGCGTCAATGTAGCGTTCAACGTAATTTGAACATTAGAGCATCGATGAAGCATGGTACCAGGCGAAAAGATTTTGCTTGCATTTCGAAAAGTCACTGTCATACTGCAAGTAGGCCGACTGTATGCCTTTTTCGTTGCACCAATCGCCGACAGATTCCGACCTTCGCTTTCGGAATGCACGTGAGTTCCCCTCTCTGAGCGCACGCTGCATCAACGCTACAGCCAGGTTGTGGCGTGAAACTTTCTCCCACACTGCTATACATGCTATAAACAAAACGTAGTAGATGACGTCATCATTTTGTTTGCACAACATTATTTTTATTGAAATTAATGTATTTTAAGTGATGTTTTTATTTCAACTGATCGGCGTATTATTATTGAGCATTACATTTTACACATATTTAGCCAATATCGTTTTTTCGTGCGACTTGGCCTTTAATTAATGTCTTTGGATTTGATTTTCATGACAACCAAATAGTTCTTCTGTGTTGTGTGATCTATGAGTGTGCCAATGATAACTTGAGATCTCATGTTGAGTTAAAAAAATATTCATATTCATTGAATGCGAATATTAACTTTACTGTTCGTCGAATAACGAATGCGAATACTTATTCAGCCTCAAGAAAACTTCTCTATACCAGTATTTGAATAAAGCAAACATCCAAA
>Ga0209367_1009336_pt1 | contig 13323 bp, 2 predicted proteins | sample WorMetLIZISLAND2_FD_187412 | JGI IMG/M metagenome (GOLD analysis project Ga0209367, IMG submission 187412) | Marine gutless worms symbiont microbial communities from Max Planck institute for Marine Microbiology, Germany - Olavius geniculatus... ... | reverse complement strand
GACCACGGATACGGGGCCAGTGTATCGCGCGGTGTGCCTGTTTACGTCCCAGCGGTGAAGCCGGTACCAAATTATACTGCTTGGTGACAGAGGCACATGTGTGTGAACAACTTGCCTAAGGTCGTTAGGTCGTTACCCGGCAGTGTCCTAGTGCGTATTCGAACCTGGGCCCCTGAGTGACCTCAGGATTACAAGTCCGACACGTTACCATTAGACTACCGAGCCACACCTAGATGCACTAAAATGTATTTCACAAATGCTGTAAATGCTATTTAGTCTGTGGTTTTAGTGCAAGAATATATTCATTTACATTTAGTCGTATAGAAAAGATTTCGCGTAGACAGCAAGGTCCGTTGCGTTGCAGCTCATCTACTTTTGCGGCGCTATAGAGCAGTTCTACGAATGCCCAAAGATAATTAATTGCACTTACAAAAATAATAATAACTGGTCTATTTTGTAATAGGAAAATTATAAATACGGTTATGTGTTTACAAAATGTTGATTTAAAATTTTGCCCAAGATATTTTCGCCAAGCGAGCTTAACGTAGGTTGAAATGTTATAGACCTACCGTCAAAATATCAGCAGCAGTATATTGAGCATTTTAATCTAAATTTGATTTACATATGAGTCTTAACGTTGATTCCAATTGGTATAAAATATTATGTCATTTGATAGTCTAAAATGTAGTCTGTATTTGCTGTTGTACAAAAATAGTGTAATAGTATTTTTGTTGGTTGATGCAGCTGCGTATGTCCGGTGCAGTACGCTGGTAGCGACTGCTCTCAGTGTGCCAGTGGCAGATGGGGACCTCAATGTCTTTTTTGTCCTGCTTGCGTTCACGGACTCTGCAATTCTGACACCGGTAGGTCTGCGCTTGTTCACATTTTGTTTTACGCTGATCTTTGGTATAACATTAGCGGAATATATTGTTCATAAAGAAATTGTGCAGGAAAACAGGTTTTCAACACTTACTCATTTCGTATAGCATAAAGTCTGTTCGTAATGTTCATGACACATTGAGTCGTTGACTAACTGCATGTATTGATGTTTTACTGCTGCTGTATATATTGAGTAGGTTGTCGCATTAACGAGTGGCTCTGCATGCGTGTTGTAGGATTGTGTGACTGCGATGGTCCCAACTGGTCAGGAGCTCTTTGTGATCAGTGTGCTCCCAACTATTTCGGCGCTTCGTGTTTGCCGCGGTTTCTGCCGCCAGTGTTGACATTCGTCACCGCACCTCGCTACAGTGGCGCCGACGTCACGATATCCTGGCAGTATGACGTGCCAGCAACCAGTACCTGTACCGTAAACACACCGCAATCCGTCTTGTCAGTCATGTGCAACCAGTCACTGACTCTCGACAACCTCGGCTCAGAAGGCTACCACACGCTCTACGTACAGGCGAGCGACGTGTACGGCAATGCTAAGCAGTACCGACACACGTGGTACGTTGACCGCAGTTCTCCTGTCCTCCGCTTCACCACGACCCCAGCACCAGTCACTAGCGTCACGAGAGTGTTGTTTCGTGTCACGTGTAGAGACGCTACTCCGTGCACGATCAGCTGCTCACTGGTGTTGGTTGGTCAGCCGACTTCTTACAGCGACTGCGGAGCGTCACACTCCCGCAGTGATGTTGCTGACGGTGAATATTTGTACTCGACATATGCCGTTGATGCTGTGGGCAATACGGGCTATGCTTTATCTTACCGATTCACTGTCGACACAGAGCCGCCAGTGGTTAATAGCGTCCCTGACATCGCGATCCGCTGTGGAGACAGTTACTTTCCGCCGGCCGTTCAGACTCCCACCTACACCGACAACACCGACGACAGTCCACAGATTAGTTTCTCCGACCATTCTGCCGGCAACTGTCAGACACTGCGAACGTGGACAGTTCGAGATCAAGCCGGAAATGGGGGTCAGTACAATCAGACGATCTCATTCCGTGACGTGGTTCCGCCGACTGTCGGTGTCTCCAGTGAGATGTACGTAGCGTGCAGCGAGGCTAACAAGATGAACGTAGATAACTACGTCATTTCGCTTCTGAACGTCACAAGTCCGTGTGGTCGGAACGTGACCGTCAATGCCGCCAGTCAGCCTTCAGTTACTGAGTGTGGCGTCACCCTGTCTAGAAGCTGGATCATTGCCGACGACTGCGGCAATCAAGTCCAGTTTCCTCAGACCATTCATATACTTCAACCAACCAGTCCACTTTTCCCCGCCGACGGACAGACGAATATTGGACTTTCTCAGTCCCTAGGTTGGCCAGCTTATCCGGGATCGAAGACGTACAGCGTTTACATATGGCGGCATGGCGATAGTAGACCAAGTGTTCCTACGGCTGTTCTTTACGACAGAATTTATTATCCTGTTGCTGCATATCCTGCCCACACTAAGATATTGTGGCAAGTTGTGTACAATGTAAGCGGGTCTTATATTCCTGGTTCGGTTTGGGGTTTTGTGACCCGAGCGTTTGCTGACTTGGCCATAACGGATATCGACATTCCGGCGACTGCATTCTCTGGTTCGTCAGTCGAGGTGACGTGGACGGTAAGAAACATTGGAAACGTCAGCACGAGCCTCTCTGTTTCGCGTATATGTGACGCCGTGTACCTCGGCAGGTCAGAAGCATTCCAGAACGCAGTTCGTCGTTTGATAAACTGTGTGCGGCGTTTTGTTGATCCAGACGACGGATATCAAAACACTGGTAGTATAAAGCTGCCTCAAGATGACGTTGGACAGTTTTTCGTCTTTGTCGTAGTCGACATCTACAACTACATTGACGACTTCTCCACTGATAACAACGTGCTTCGTTCACCAGAGAGCATACAGGTTCAGCTAACTCCACCTCCTAATCTGAGAGTGTCGTCAGCATTCATAACTGGAAATGTATTTTCAGGCAAAACAGCGTCAGGCGGCTGGGTTGTAGTAAATGACGGACTTGGAATCACAGGCGAGGCCAGCTGGAGCGATGCAGTGTATCTGTCGACAGACGAGCGCTGGGACTCGACCGACACGCTGCTCGCCGTTGTCCCACACTCCGGTGTACTTGCGTCTGGAAGCAGCTACAGGGTTTCCACGTCGTCGTTGCAAATTCCCGGCAGAAAGTACGGCAACTTTTCGTTCATCGTTTTTACTGACGTCTACAACGCAGTCTTCGAAGGACTGGACGAAAACGACAATGAGAGAACAATCGCGATAAACGTCATTCTGTCGCCGTATCCGGACCTGTACGTGGCAAACGTGACCGCTGCTACTGCAGCGTACACAGGCGATCTATTGTTGATATCTGCCGCTGTGCAAAATCGTGGAGCAGGCGCGCCATTTGAGTCAGTTTGGAAGGACGCATTGATGATATCGTCCGCTAGTCGTCAAGTGTACTATGATGAACGAAGTGTATTTGACAAGCATCTTTTTCCGGGTGGTTCATACGCCACTGAGTTCAGGTTTACAGTCCCAGTTCTGCCAAGTAACGAGTACAGCGTTTGCGTCGTGGCCGATGTAAACAATGATGTCTTCGAGTTTAACATTAAGGCTAATAATCGGCGATGCATTAGTGTCAACATTTTTGAGCGACTGCCTGATTTGTCAGTCACCTCCGGGAGAGCAAAAATCTTAGAAAACACAACTGGCAATTATTTGCTCTACAACGTAACGGTGACAGATGTGGGAAAAGAAAGTTTTCAAAGAACGTCGTGGATCGATTGTGTTTATGTTACTGTCGCTGGAGCACTGACAGGTGCTACGCCGATTATTACAAACATTGTGCATCTATCGTCTAGCGCATCGCACTCGTACACGACGTCGAATGCACTGGTTCACATTCCTCGCGTTTACTTCGGAGACTTCGTCATTACATATGTTGCTGATTGTTATACTACAGTGAACGACGCAACCAGATCAAATAATCAACATACTCTGGGTTCTGTGACGATTCGCCGACGACTGTCTGACCTTGTTCTGGCTGACGTTACTGTCACTGGTCACCTATACGCGGGGTCGTTAGCATTCGTTGAATGGGTTGTTGTGAACAACGGTAATTTAAGCGCCCAGTTTAAGTGGAAAGATGAGATCCGTCTTTTATTGTACGGCAGATTAGTTTCATCATTAGTCGTTCCACCTGTAACAACATTACTTCTACCGGGAGGATCTTACAGAAATAATGCAAATCTGACTATTCCAAAAAATTTGGCAGGACAGTACCGCCTAATCGTTAGAACCGGTGTTGGCGCGCCGTCGTCACTAGAGACAAATGCCGCTAACAATATGAATACGCAAGATCTTACAGTTTCTTTGCCTTTGTCTGCAGATCTCGGAATCACGCACGCCAATTACACCGTGTCAATAGTAAAAACGTCTCGCTTACTGACTGTGAATTATACCGTTTCTAATAAAGGAAACTCGATGCGTGAGCCTGCTAGCTGGACCGATGAAGTCACAATTGATGATGGCGGTGGAAATGCTGTTATCGTCTCTAATATTTCTCAGCAGAGACAGTTGCTGTCCACTGAAAATTATTTAGCATTAGTATCAATGGTGGTACCGTTACACGTTGGCGGATACTACCAGTTGTACATACACGCTGACGTCTCTGATGCCTTACCAGAAGGTAATGCTGAGGCAAACAATGTTCTACGTCTGCCGGAGTTTATCTATATACCGCCAGCACTGGGTGCTGCATTGACAGTGAATTGTAGCGCTTTGTCACAGAACGCCACGTACCTCAGTGGGACAACACTGACACTAAACTGCGAAATGCGCAACGAAGGACATGCAGATATTCCTCTGTCAAGCTGGACTGATGCCGTATACATAACTACGAGATCGCACGTCACTGCACGCCAGGTTATCAGCGGTGGTTATCTCGTCGCGTCGATGATCCAGAACAGGGCGCTGGCAGTCAACGAAAGTTATGTAGTAATTTTTGTGGGAGGTGTGCCGTTTTTAGCGGACTCTGAGACGATTGCATTTGCCTATGTCATAGCTGATGTTAATGGGAGACTTCAGTTAGCCGATTTCATATATGCAAGCTCACCGTTTGTGATAGTTACAGGACCGTTACCAGATCTGACAGTTATTCCAGTGAAAGTTCCTACTGATGTGCAGTCCGGAAATGTCTACAACGTGTCATTTGTTGTGTTGAATGTTGGAAACAGAACCGCATCCGGAACATGGTTTGACATAATTTACCTCAGTGAGGACAACCTTCTTGATCCGTTTGACTTGACACTTAAATCGTTAGAAAGGCGGTCTGTTCTTGCTGTTGGTCAAAACTACACGCAAAATGTACATATTACTGTACCATACGATCTTGCTATATCATCTCATTACTTAATTGTTTCGGTAAATGCAGCTGGGTTTACTCAGCTGGTTGAGTCTGACGCAAATAACAATGTCATAGTGAAGCTCCTCAGCGTTGTCTCTCTTCCAGCCGTGGATCTGACCGTAAGTGAGGTAGTATTTTCGCAGGCAAACGTGACGTATTGGGATGATGTGAATATTGGATGGTACGTTGGTAACAACGGAAGTCTGCCGGTATCCGGATACAAATGCGATTCTGTGTATCTGTCAGCTGACGACGTTTGGGACGTCACTGATACTACGTTGACAGAACCGAGCTGCCGATCGTTTAGCTATGCACAACGTGGAGGCAGTCAAGAGTCGACGGTTGCCGCTGTTCCTCCCGTAGCTGTCGGAGATTACAAGACTATTGTTCGAATACGCTCCAACGTCAAAGATTTTAACTTGGTCAACAACATTGGCGTTAGCGTGGCTAACCTCTCCGTAAGTCCTCCAGTTATTTACCTCAATGAACCAAAGGCAGCATCCATGACTACAAACCAACAGCTGGTATTTCGTTTGGCTAATTTGCCTGTTGGTGCCGCTATCACCGTAAAGCTGAGAACTGACTACCAGTTGGCTTACCACAGGCTGTACGTCAGACAACTCTCTCCGCCGTCAACCAATATCTATGACTTTGCATCTTCTAAACCTGGTATGACTCAACAGGTAGTCAGTGTACCTTTCGTCAAGCCCGGTTTTTACTATGTTCTCATAGAAAGCAGAAGTTCAGTCGTTGTTCCAGAACACTACGACGTCGTTGCTGTTGCCCGCATCGCCAAATTCCAAATAGATTCGGTATTTCCGACTGTAATTTCTCCTGTCGAATCCGCTACACTGCGGATCGTCGGAACTTTATTTGGATTTCGTCTTCGTTGTTGTTTGGTTCGGTCATCAAACACCACCAGTGTCTGTAGTGCAAATGTGGCTCGTTTCAGTCCCGATGAAGCATATTGTACGCTCGCTGTGTCGGGTCTCGTGGACGGAAACTACTCGCTGACGTTACAAGATATACAAAAAGACGAAGAAGTTCGTCTCGAGGAAGCAGTTGAAGTATTGCACTTGGCAATTCCAGGCAAAGCAAAAATTGAAATTAAAGGTGATACGGTTTTGCGACTAGGTTCAGTTGCAGTTGCCAGCGTAATGGCATCCAATATCGGATACTCAGACGTCCCAAATCCGGTCTTGATGCTTTCATGTGCATCAAGTGTTGTAGCTATTCCAGCTTTAAAGAATGCTGGTGCGTCGTGGTCGAATAAGATTATCTTCATGCCGTTCCAACAGAACAGACCATCTTCTGTAATTCCACCAAGAACTACGTATCAGACTTCCTTTATCTTCCAAACTGATAGAGCTGGCAGGATGCCCATCGTTGCTGGGGTTGTGCCAGATAGTGATCTAAAAGACATTGTTGCACAGTGGGGAGTTGATCTACGACCAAGTAAGTTGCCCGGCGATGTTTGGAGGCAGATCTGGAAAAACGTTGAGATATGTCTTGGTGACACACCAACTGATCTCTTCTACCGGCTAGGGCATTTTATCTACCAACATTACTCGTCTACATATACGCTTGATAATATAATGGCCCATCTTGTAGAAATAGCCGATAACACTTTGCCGACATTCGTGCTTGCCCGACGTATTGACATGTCTGATGAAAACGTATCTCACTCTATCATTCTTGCTCTTGAAAGAACTTACAGTTCTTCTCTTACTAATCGGCTGACATTTGGTAGCTTTGGTAAGGGGTGGACGTCAGATCTTCTTGACATCAAAGTCGTGGATCAACATGAAACAGTTTTACTAATTAAAGGCAGACGACAGTATCTTTTCGCCGCCACAGACTCCGACGATTTTGTTTATTGGAGTTCTCGGCTTTCCGGTGACCAGATTGTGCGAAATGCCTCCCATTTTATTTACTTTCAGAGTAGTTATGTGTTTGTGTTTGATAATTCAACCGGCCGCTTGCAACATCTGACAGACAGTAACAGAAGAAACAAAATAACCGTAACATACAATGCTGATGACAAAGCAGAGAAGATTGTGCATTCAAGTGGTAGCCAAATCAAACTTCAGTACAACAGCAACGGATACGTGACAAACGCCAAACTCTGGAAAGGTGGATTAGCCATTGCAAACGTGTCGTACAAATATTCTGATGACGGTTATCTACAACAGGTTATCGACGCCTTTGGCATCACGGAATACGAGTACGACGAAAATGGTGATCTCATGGTCTGGGAAAATGGACGCGGCACTCGCACTACTTTCACCTACGATGACAAACGGTGGCTGAACTCTACCTCGACATACTTGGACGATACTCTTGTTCAGTCGGTGTTGAGGCAGCAGAATTGCGACGGCAGTGCGACTGTTATGGTGCTGCCCACAAACGTCACCGGCTACTACGTGCACGGTTTTGACGGAGCCTTGATTCAGACGTCGTCAGCGACCGATGTACCGATACACTACGTCCACAACCAACTGTCGAACTCTGTTACTGTTTTCGTCGGCGATGACGTGAAGCTGCGTCAGCGGTTCGACAACAGAACGAACGCTATCAGTATCATAGACGCCAACGGCGACGGCACTTCGCTCAATTTAGGAAAGAACGGAGAGATTCGCTCTATTGGCTCGACAGGCAAAACGCCGTACTACCGTGCCAGCTACAACGCTAACGGCATACCGGTCAACCTGACTTATCCGGACGGTTCTTCAGATATTATGCAGTACAACACGTTTGGAAATCTGCTGAAATTCACTGCTCAGGATGGCTCTGTTACCACGTACGCGTACGACAACAATTCACTGCCAACAGAAAAGCACACTCCGGATGCTACGTACAGGTATGCATATAACATGAGGCAACAAGTAAGCGAAATAAATTCGCCTTCTGGCACAACCAGATTGGAATATAATGCGGATGGTCTGCCTTCGCTTGTGATTTATCCCGATGGTACGTCACTCAACTACAAGTATAATAAATATCTCCAGCGCATTTCTTTGGTGTCATCTAATGGATACAACGTAACGTACGTGTATGACAGTATGCGTCGATTGTCAAAAATGGTGGATGGCAGGGAATCAGTGATTGCTTCATTTGAATATTCGTCCAACTCAAAGCTGGTTCGAAAACAGCTCGGAAATGGTATTTATACTGAATATACTCACGACGATAAACTGCTACAGCTGAGAGAAATACGAAATTACGCAGCAAACAAATCGCTTCTATCATACTTCCGATACACATATAACGAATTTGGATATAGAGCTACTATGGAGACAAATGATGACTACGTGTCTTACGAATACGATGCCGTTGGCCAGCTGACAGCGTGGAATTCTACTAGAAATGGATACAGTTTTATTCAGTACAATACTGGCATGAATCGGGTCAGCAAAACGTCGTATAATTTAACCAGCAAGTACGACAGCAACATCATGCTGCAATACGTGCAGTACGGTGACGTACAAAATTTTACTTACGACAACAGAGGAAATTTGGTTGAAAAGAAAATAAGACAAGGAATGGAGACTGTTGTTAAGAAGTATGTGTTTGATGCCGAAGATCGAGTCGTCAGTGTCACTGCCAATAAGCTCTCTTGCAACTATAGCTACAATGATTTTGGAACCTTGTCGAGAAAAACCTGTTCAGATGGCTCAGATGTCATGTACTTGATCGATCCTTTTGGAGTGTTTGGTTTCGACTTTATAGCCGAGAGTTCTAATGGAGGACAGCCCGTGTTTATATATCATGGTCTGGAGTTAGGTTTAATTGCCAGTTTACACAGTGATGTAGCTGATGCTGAGTACTACCTCTTCGACGGGGATGGCTCAACAGTTCATACGACTGATGTCAATGGTGAGGTCATGTCCACTTATGGCTATGATCCATTCGGCGTACTTGTTACTGGACCGAGAAATGATGACCATAATTCGTTTAGATATCTTGCTCAGTACGGCATTCGAACATACAATCTAAGCAGTAATATAGTGTTCATGAGGAGCAGACTGTATGATCCGGAACATGGCTGTTTTCTGTCACTCGACCCACTGTTGTACGAAGGCAGCCCCACGAACCCATACGCGTACGGTAACAACAATCCGCTGTTCTACAAAGATCCGTCTGGTCGCATACTGCCGGCCATTGCTGCTGGGGCTCTTGTCGGAGGCGTTATCAGTGGCGTGGCGTACCTCATACAAAACGGCAATCAAGGGACTCTTGCCGGGTTTGCAGGATCCGTCGTCAACGGAGCGGTTTCAGGGGCAGCGGTAACAACGGGCGCCGCCGTCGGGGGTCTCTTAATTGGCGGCGCTGCTACAGTTGCCTCAACCGGAATCGCAATCGCAGGTGGTTACACCGGAAGCTATCTCCAGGCGAAAATCGAAGGTTCCGAATTCTCGCATGCTCAAGGCCTGTTGTCAGGTTTGCTGAACGTGTTTCCGACAAAGATGCTGGGGTATAAGAATTCACGGCTTTGGTGGCAAACCGGACGATTTAACGTACCTGCGCATAAATTCGGCGAGCTTATAAATCCTTTCAATCGGGCTGGACTGTCAGTTTGGGCAACTTTAACAGCCGGCAAAATCATAGGTTACATACCCGATGGCGCTTTTTTCATTCTAGAATGGTTGGCGTCCAATGATCCAAATGACATACTTGGACCCGCTGGTTACAGCGACGGCAACTTCATTCATCCGCGGCTGGTCATGGAATTTAAAATTCGTTTTGAAAACCAACCGAATGCGACGGCCGCAGCGCAGAGAGTAACTATCAACTGCCCGATCAACCGCAACATGGATCTAAGCAGCTTCAGACTGGGAAGTTTTGGGTTTGGTGAATTTCTGCTGGACACTAAGTTCAACTCGTACTTTCACCAGCAGCTGGTAGACGTTCAGGAGCAGACTGGTGACTTCGTCTTTATCCAGGCTTCTCTAGACATCGCAAAATCTCAAGCTGTGTGGCTGTTTCAGTCGATCGATCCGCTGACTGGCCTTCCTCCCACCGACCCTTACGCTGGGTTTTTGCCACCCAACAACGGCACCACCGGCCAGGGGCACGTCACTTTTCGGATCGGTCTAAAACAAGATTTGACCGATCTGTCGAAAATCTACGAAAACGCGAGCATCGTGTTCGACGAAAATCCGCCGATCGACACTCCGCCTATCTTCTATACGGTTGACACGTCGTCACCAACGGTCGTCGTGGATGCGACGCAAGACTCGGGCGGAGTTCTCTTGCAGTTCAACACCAGTGACACCGGATCTGGAGCTCGATATGTCGACTTGTTTCGCGTTTCAGATACCGAAGAACTCAGTCTATTTCGAGCTGACATCAACCAGTCTGCCATTGTGCTGCAAAACCTGCCGATAAATCAACCAATAAAACTTGCTGCCGTGGCGTCAGACAACGTCGGCAACGTGGGGCAGATCAGCGCCGACGACATTTTCACGGTGGTCGTGCAGACGTCTTGTCCGAACGACTGTTCAGGAAACGGCGACTGCCTGCCGTCAGGTCTGTGCAGATGTACAGCAGGATACGTCGGCCAAGACTGTCGTACCGAGAGTTACGCGGTCACAGAGCCGCCGATACTTGAAGTTTCCTATCAGAGTACCACGACTGTGAACATGCCGCTAGAAATCTTCGTGTCCGCGAGGTCAGTGCAGGAACTCGGATACAACGACACTCTTACAGTGAGACTGTTCAGCTTTGCAAGAGGCACGATGTTCAGTAAAGGCAGCCCGGCGGCTGACGGTGTTCGTTTGACGGCAGTGGACTTTGGCGTTGTGATGCTGACTCCGCCGCCAAACTTCGTTGGTATTCTTGTTGGGATCGCCGAGGCTGTTCACGTTACTGCAGTCCGTTCCACCAGCAGAGTCGTCGACGTTTCCATCAACGTCATCCAACAATCAACTGAGATCAGCACGGCAGGCGTTAGCGACCTGACCACAGTCTCTACACCAGTAAGTGATGTCTGGGGACCTTGGTCGGAGTTTGGACCGTGTTCGAGACCCTGCGACCCTGGCGTGTATCGGAGATCTCGAACTTGTTTGTCTAAATCCGGCTGCGTCGGTGACGATGTTCAGCATCAGCTCTGCAACTTCAACCGCCCGTGTCCTGGTTTGTAAGGCTTGATTTTCTTGCCTTGACTGCTGGTTAGCATCTAAAATTTTATTTTATTTCCAGAATAGAATTGCTTAATTACAGTTTTTTGCATGACTTAAATATACATTTGTGTAAAATTTAGGCCTACTTACATCTAAACTGTAAAGACTGCGAGTAAATATGAAAAACCGTATGATAAATATTTTAATGTTGGATTGTTGGTTGCTTATTGAAGTACGATAGCGCTGTATTTATAGTATTTAAGGCTGTTTAGATATGCATTGATCACTTGGTAAGTGTAGTTTGGCTTTTTTCTGCTGTTATACAGTTAATTTTGACGAAGAGATGGAAGGTGCTTTCTTGCTTCTGACGAAAGCTGACCTTATAAAGGTAGGAAATCGTGCTTTTAGACTTTTAATAACACACGTTGTTTATTCGTGCAAATTATTATTTTGCAGCTGATGTTCGTGTACTGTATATGTAGTATATATAAAAATGTATGTATAAAAAGTAGACCGTTTCTAAAATTCTGAAGGCACTGATGGCGTGCGTAAAGTTAACGATTTAACGCATGAGCGATTGTTTTGCGAGTAACATCGAATAGCTTGACAATTTGTCATATGCGGCTGATGTATGTTCGCTGACGACAGGTGTTGAGGTCGTTGAAAATGTTTTTACAATGGATCGTCTACATTGTCAACAGCTACTGCGACGCCAATGCTCAGCTATGCTGCTATGCAGTACTCCAAAGGTAAGGATTGAACCATAGATGTAAAAACGTTCCAGAAAAAATTTTTTAAAAAACGTTAAAACGTAAAAAATGTGGGAAAAAATGTTTAAAAACGTTGAATAAAAAACGTTCTTCATAATTTGTTTAACCTTTAGCCTAATGCCTAATGTTGTAGGTGCAGTATACCTGAAACTGTAGTCTAGATAAAAAACCTTACTTAATTTCAATTTAACCGTTTGGTCATAAGACCATAGCACTAGACTGATTAAATATACTACATAAACAATTTTTTATTTGGTATATTTGGACTAACTAAGTAAACTTCTATCTCTATGACCAATTAATTTGTTTCTGTGGTTTTAAAAGTTTTTAAAAAAGTTTTTTGATAGGCATTTCAATGCACGTTTTTTAAATTAAAAAACGTTGGCAAAAATAACAAAACGTTACAAAACGTAAAAAAAATGTGGCCAAAATTTAAAGAAAAATGTAAAAAAAGTTTTTCACATTTATTGATTGAACTCTTTCCTTGACGAAGTAATCGACTATCTTATGTTATTTTATATTTATCTTATGACGTACTCGGTAACTTGTTATGCACGTTTCATAATTATTTGTCTTGACTGTTCTGTGCTGCAGACATGCGAATTGGAGTGTGACCGACGGCAGCAGTTTTGAAGTAACGTCGTTACAATTAGTAAACATTGCTTCCGGTTACCCGCAGATATCCAACGACAGTGCCACGTGAGTTCTCAGCTGTACTACATAATCAGAATCAAGTTATTACTGTCCGAGTTATGGTTATGGAAGTTTTATTATGTTGCGTTAACTATATCTCTCATCTCATCTCATCTCATCTTTATTTGAAATCAGACCACAAGGGTCCATTAAACAATACACAGTAAACATAAAAACAGACACAGAAAGAAAAGAAAACAGACTACAATAAAACTAGAAGCTACAGATAAACACACAAACACACGTAAACACACAAAGAAGGTCAAACTACAGCAGAATTTCATTCCAATATTGTATAATACTATTTTGAGCCCTTAAATGCTGCGCATGAGCTAATACAGAAGCATTATGCATAACAGTTCCAAAGCTAGGCAACTTCAACAGAAGTAAAATATTTGTCATACTGTCCAT
>Ga0209367_1009335_pt1 | contig 13324 bp, 9 predicted proteins | sample WorMetLIZISLAND2_FD_187412 | JGI IMG/M metagenome (GOLD analysis project Ga0209367, IMG submission 187412) | Marine gutless worms symbiont microbial communities from Max Planck institute for Marine Microbiology, Germany - Olavius geniculatus... ... | reverse complement strand
AGAGGTCAGGACCGATGAAGTCGGGTGTCTCCCGCTGCAGCAGCTGGATGAGGCAAAATTTACCATTTGTAGGTTTTGCCATTTTCCCAAGGTAAGACAGTTGCACTAAATAGATGAGGTGGGAAATGAAACCACCATTCGATGACATATAGTCTCATTAATAAGTGTGCCAAAAATTATTATAATCGGACATTCATTGTTCAAGTTATTGCAAAAAATGTAGTCACATGCTTTTTATTGAGACACAGTGTACATACGCAGTTATAATGCTCTTCTGTATATAAATAATATTTTCGGCGTTTTTTATGTGAGCACACGCGTTTTTAGTGAATTAACCACAAATAGACCTATCGGTTGTTTGTTATATGCGATAAGCGTCATCTGCGGGTCCCTATTTTGTACATAACATTTTTTCTAATAATAATATAATTTTTCTAATAATTTTGCACTTTATCATTGTTGTTGTTGTCGTTGAACAATCACAGTTGTGAAATCCAAGCGAGTTACCTGTACAGTTTTTTTAAAATCTTTTTTAGCGTCACCCCCACGTATAGCAATGTATAGGCCTTAACGTACAGTGTACCCACAGAAAAAGTGAGCTCTCGAAATAACTTCTACGGACCTAGGCGTAATCAAATAAAATTTTACACACACACAGTGTGACATCTCACGGTCGCAAAATGTCACAGTGGTCCGTTGTTTGGTTTGAGTTTTTTCATTTTTCTTCAAAGTGCTCCATCACAGATCTAAGTTTATAGGCTAGCTGAGATATCCATTGCATTTTACCTGCGAAAGAGGAGTTTATGCTCTTTTCTGTATAAGTGAAAAATATGGATTCTTAGTCAATTTTGGAGGGTCCAGGATTCCTCATCTTTAGGATATAGTGCGTAAACTAAGACTCCTTTGTTTTCGCCAGGTGGCAGAACCATCTCGTCAGATGTTTGAGAGCTTTGCTGGTTTTTTCTGCGCTATGTATATATGTAGTAAAGTCAGACCTTGTCTTGTGCATGCACATGTTGTTTTATATGTGAATACGAGTATGTTCACGCTCAGTTATTGCGAATATGTGCATATATAATAATAAATGAGTCCATATTGCCTGAATTTGCGTGTTAGCCTATATTATTTGCATCAGATAATTAATTACCTCCACCAGTGGAACGAAGTGAACACTGGAGGAGATTATGAGATTGGTCGTTCTGTCCGTCGTTGTGTGTGTCCGTCTGTCTGTCTGTGTACACCAATTGGCGGAGATATGCACTCTCACGAGCGCCTTCTAGTTGTATAATTTATTCTAATTAGAAACAAATTAGTGGCATTTACTAAAATTAACCAGAGTTCTTTCCCCAAAACTGATATTTCATGATACAAAAATTAGAATGAAGAAGAAATGAATACTGAAGACAAATTAGAGAATCTGAAGACCTTATATCTCTCAGATGACATGAAATTAAGGGCCTAAACTAAAGACCTTGGATAACCATGAACAGCCATTCTGCACTCCAGTGCAACATAAACTAGTTGGTAATATGCGAGGTATGGAGCTTACCACAGAGATTTGAAGAAGACATACCCATAATATCAAAGATGCAGTAATTATGCAGTAATTTCCGCAGTAATGTAAGTAAGTCGAATCATCTGGCCACTGTTACTTACAACAAACCGTAAAAAACGACAAATATAATACAGCAAACCCCAGACAAGCATAAACCAACAAACAAAAATGGTGCTGAGAACAAAAAAATTGGCACATCAGTTCCAGTGCATAAATTCGTAACAAATTCTCAACACTGGCAAACACATCATGGGGAGGATAACAACAAAACTACATCAAACACGCAAGTAAACGAAACGTGCAGTAAAAATAGAGATGCGCAAACAAACGAATAATTGTGCTTTGCTCGGCTATAAAAAAATGCACGGAAAATCGATCAACTTTTTGCCTCATTATCTTCCTTCATATTTGCATAAAAGATGATAATAAAAGGCAAGAATTAATCGCAGTTCATGATATGATAAAAATTGGGCGCAATATATCGGTAACCAGCGAAACAAGTTAACCTCGAATAAAAATAAAATATATTATGCAAGATCCAGTGGCGTAGACAATGGGGGGCAGAGGGCCCAGGCCCCTTCCCCAATCATAGCTTGGCACATTTTTTGTTGAAAATAGACATTAGAGAATCGGGAAAGTAACAAAAATTGTTGCCACCAGAGCTCATACTTTCAGGCCATAACGCACCAAATTTGATTTCGACTGGGGCAGACCCAGACCCCGCTAGAGAAGCCCACAGCGCTACCCTATACCCCTAACTAGAATTTATGGGTACTTCTAAGGGGAGGAAGGGGAAAAGAAGGAAAGAAAAGGGCACAGGCAAGATAGGGGAAGTCAAGGGAAGAGGGAATGAAGGGAAAGCAACAGGAGGCCCCCAATTCACATTTCTAGCTACGCCACTGGCAATATCTCCAAATTCTGTTTTCCCCTGAATAGTACACGGTGGCTGATAAAAACGTGTCACTTTCATTTCTGTATGAAATCAACATGTGATGCTGTGTTTTCGGGCTAACATAAATGAACAGCTGAAGATTCAAATTTTGCAAAGTAGTGCGGCAACATATTTGAGGTGCGGTGGTTCTGTTTTACTCCGGCAGTTCAACCGTGCATACAGCAGTGAAAAAATTAAAATCGGACCACGTTTACCAAGGAGACAATAAAAAGTTACACGTTTTTATGGGCCATTCTGTATATCTATCAGTCTCGTTGATCGATATACAATATATATTACACACATCGTATCATAATACACCGACGTCTTATAGTTACATCGAAACAGACAGTAAACTCAGAATTGTTGCTATAATCCATATAACAGTTTATAACAGTCTACAAAATACACGGTGCCCCCAATTCAATTTCCACCGCATGGCTTCAACGCGCATTCAACAGGCTGACACATTTTGCAAAATGTCTTTCAAACAATCAGCAAAAAACTATCTTAAAGCATTTAATTTAGTCAATATGCCAAGCAAAAAGTCACATTTTATATTCAACGTTTACAGACAATTTTTTTTCTGAAAATGTGTTATCTACTGCTGACCAGAACCTACATATTTGGCCGCAAGCACAGTTTATTTGTACTACAAGGTAAGCCATACCTGAATAATACCATTCACAGCAACAAAAAATCATGTACATTGTGTCCCAGAAAAAAACGAAACCACATTTATCTTTATGATAACTTTGGCAAATGTGATCCCCGATTTCAGCAGTTCTTTTAATTTTACATTTAGTGAAAAACTGCTCAGAAAGCGGAAGCAAACACCGCCACCTCACCTCAAATATGCAGCCGCACTATCTTGCGAAAATTGCTGAAAGTTATCGGAAATAACAGTTGCTCACTCACTTTTTCTGGGACACAGTGTATCACAGAACATAACACGCATTGTCGCAGATCACAAAGTAAGAGATGCACATAACTTTGTTAAAAAATAACTTTCACAGAGAAAATGCAGGATAGAAAACTGCAGATGTATGGGAAGAATACAGAGTTATAATAATGAGAACAGATGAACTTAGTCAGGCTGGAAAAATGTGGAAATCCATTGTTTTAGTCCTTTCCCGCATCAGCTGTTAAAAAGCACCAGAGCTGTCAAAGCGTTAATTTTTTTAACGCATTAATTAACACGTTATTAATGCACCGAGGCCTGTCGAGAAGAAGAGTAAGGGACAAGTTACTTTGAATCTTCAGCTGTTCATTTAAATAATATTTAAATATTTAAATAATTATTTATTTACAGTAGCAACGGAACTGCAACTACAGTTTAGTTACTTGAATTCATTTGATTGTTAAATAAATGCAGTTTAATGGAATATTGGAACTTTTGCTTCACGGAATTTAGTAAATTAACATACAGTGTAAATTTACATATTTGCATTAATTCTTTTAACGAGCGTTATTTTTTAATGTGCAATAATTTATTAACACATTAACGTGTTAATTAATGCGTTAACTTGACAGCTCTAAAAACACCAATCTCTTTTACAAATGGCAACCACATCTGCCGTTCTCAGAAATTGCATTTACCACCCTTCTTCAGTTTCATTTCTTTCAAAGAAACAAAAGTTTTGCCCTGATGATGGCAGGTCCGAAAATAACAACCTTTATCACTATTTTGAGCTCTCAGCACCCTTAATATGTCCTTCTGTCATGGGGTGGATAACTAAAGAAAAACAGAAAAAATTGAAAAAAAAACATCAAACATGCAAGTAAACGTGCAGTAAAAATAGTGATGCACAAACAAACGAATTGTGCAACCCTCAAATAACAACCTTTTTTTGCTATTTTGACCTTTTAGCCACCCTTTTTGCCTACTTTTCAACGACGACTTCATCTGCCACCAGATGTCGCTGGTGAGAGAAAAAGGTAAGAGCAAATGCTAAAATGTCAGCATTTAACAAAAAAATTGCTATTTTTATGTGTTTATGCAGTCATCATTTCAGCTATGTGTTTTATTCAAAGACAATTTTTCCCCATATTCTTTATTCCCGTGCAACTGCACATTTGGTGTTGACTCAGGAATGGAAAAAAAACACCTGACTGGCAAAAGTCATTTATAAACAATTCCCGAAGTTCAATTTTACGGGACTTTCTTAAGGCAGTAACTACATGTGAAACAAAACATTAGCAGGATAATCCATTTCGCACACATCCAAGGTGGCCTATCTTCAGCGTATGTTCAAAATACAAAAACATGTTGCGCAACATATCTGCAACTGTCTTATTTAATGCGACAGAAAAATTGCACGAATAAACAACAATCAGAACTTGCTTCATTATTTCAAACACAAAAACTCCCACAAATCCAGATCAAAAATCCTATGACAAAAATCACCAGCAGAGCTGCACCGAATAATGATTTTACTACTGGGACAAAAAGAAATAATCAAGCAAACAAATAAAAATCAGAAAATATAGAAATTAACGTAAAAATGATATTTTAATCACAACATTTACACTTACGCTAACCGAACGTCATCAAATATAAAACTGACACATGCTTTATTACTTCTGAAAAATAACTTTTTAGTACAAAAACAACAAACATCGCAACTGCTTTTGGTTGCAGCTTGGTAAACACTTAAATACACATGATCATGAGATAATCGTAAATATTCAAATTTTTAACATGTTATTTTAACGTAAATACAAATACTCCAATTAAAGTTATTCTTTGGCAAATACATTGAGATTCGGATATATGGTACAGCTCTGATAACGACAAAAAATTTACAGCCTTGGTTCGCAAGTGTCGTCATCGAGACAAAAAATGTCACGTAAGAAGACGAAGAAAACTGATCAAGAACATGGGCGTCGACCCCTAATGGAACAGGGTGCACGTACCCTAACATTTGGACTGGGTGACACTATTGCAAATGTTCCCCAATATGTCAAGAGTACTAGCAATAACTTGAAGAGATTTTTCATATATGCAACACTTTGTTCAGTCAATTCTCGGAAAAATAATTAGAACTTCTGTCACCAGATATCATACTTTGAGGCTAAAATTCCGGCTGGTGCTCCACCCCAGACACTGGTGTGGAGTTTTTAGAGCTACATCAGACCTCTAACTAGACTTCAGGGGCTACTTCTAAAAAGGGAGGAAAAGAAAAGAAAAGATAGAGGGGTGAGGGGAAAATTTATCAGAGCATGTTCCCCCAAATGTAGAGAGATCGACGCCCCTGGTGAAGCGGAACGTCAAGATCACAAGTTGATTGGCCCACTGCTTCGGCACGATGACGTCATCAGTGACGTCATTGGCACTGTTGAAGTTGATTGGTCCACTGCTGCAGTGTATCGGTGACGTCACAATGACATCATCAGTCAGTATATTATTATTCATTCACATATGCTGGAACTTGGCTAGTTCTTCAACCAATTGCTTGAATGTCGGCCTCTCTTCTGGTCTAAAGTCACAGACAGCGACCAGCCTCAGTACTGTTACCTCACCTAATCAGGGTTCCCACACCTTTACGACCTTTCCAGAAACGTCAATACGTTTCTTCCAAGACCTTTCCTGAGCCCGCCAATGGTTAAATATAAAGAAAAACGCTTGCCTAGAGTGCCGTGAACGACGGTGCAATGGCGTGGTACTAAACGAAAGATATTTCAAAATTTCTCACATCACTGTATTTCAGTGTGCTATGCTATGCTAGACTTTTGCTAGTGCTATACGTTGTTTTTTTCTAAACCACCAATAATTAATCAACTCCCCAGGATTTTTGTTTTTCCAGTACTTTCCAGGACCTTAAGCTTCAATCTTCAGGATTTTCCTTGTCCTGGAAAATCAAGAAAATAATTCCACGTCTTTTCAGGAAGTGTGGCAATCCTGTTTGTGTTTAATTGACAACTGAATTCCACCAGTACATCAAATTGCTAACTCTTTCCAGTAAAAAATACTGGTACCACATACAATGCATTTCACCAACAATAAAACGCCAAATTTTCAAAATTACCATCTACGATAAAATCCTTTGCTACAGCCAAATTAATGCAAAACTGATGGGCCAAAATTGAGTTTTACTAGGAAATTAGAAGACCAAAACCATAAAAAGTGGCAAACTACCAAACTAAAACATTTATAGCTGCGTTTCTTTGTAATGCCAAAACTAACTATTAGGCACAACCTAAGTAACTGCTATAACTAACGCTCACTATAACAACAGCACTATAACTATAGTTAAACAACTATCCCTAAGCCAGATGCTAACCTCTATCCATATATCCATATCCATATCCATATCATAAAATCATGAAATATTGAAATCGTTCAAAGGAACCAATGCATCAAGAAATAAGTAAATAAAAGTTATAATTTAATTAATTTCTGTAGAGTTTGTTATTACGATGCAAAAAAACTTTTTGTTCATATGATGCAAGTACTTCAGAATTAAGTACAAGTACAAGTAGTTTGAAACAGTACTCGAGTACTACTGGAGTACAAGTACAAGTAACAATTACTACATCTCAGCAAGAGTGAATAAAAATTGTAATTAAGTTGAGATATTTTATCAGTGTAGTGAATGAACATACAGTCGCTGCCAGCACTTGAGCATGGTGTGATAAAGCAGTGGAGGGCAGTGCGGAGGCTTCTCAAGCCGACCCCCTTCATCGATCAGCTCAATTATCTGATTCCCTTTCATACCCTATGCAATACATCACAAGCGTCATATTAACAAATGATACAGAGATTAATCAGATTACAACATTTATTTAGTGATTCATTTATGCTTCGTTTCCTCGAAATGATTTCTGTTCACCAGTAGACATCGCCACAAAAAATCACAATGTTAACCAAAAGCGATCGGAAACCTCAGAACTTTCACCAAGGTTGGTGCTGCCACAACAGACTCAATACAGCGCTATCCCATAGTGGAAAAGAATACTGAATAGCAATCCATTAGCACACTCCCAATTTTTCTACAGCCCCTAAGGTTAATTAATTATTATCAACAAAACACTAGTTAAAATGGTTAAAAGACATCAGTGTGCTGACCCTATAAGGCTTGTCTCCATACGATGTAGCTTCCCAGAGTGTTACACCATAGCTCCAGACATCAGACCGAGAATCAAACTTGAAGAAAAAGATGCATTCTGGCGCATACCATTTGATCGGCCACTTACCAGCCGCTTCGGCCTACAAACCCATCAACATGACTTACGACACATTTCACACACAACATTGAAGATAAAAGTCAAAGATTACAAGTGTAAACAGCTCTTTACGAAAAAATAACTCAGCACGTGACTAGAATAAACTCTATTACAACTGCTAAAACAAAAAAAACAAACTATATGCTCAAAAAAAAGCAACTAAATAAAGTTAACAGAAAAAATTGCAATACAGACAATTATATTAAACCCAAAAATAGCATAAAGCAGACACAATGACAAGTATCAGGAATAATCATCGGTTTCTGTAAAGAATGTTTGTACACATTTTGGTTTGTCTACAAGACTGGACAAAAGCAATCACCAATTGCATCTCAGTGCATTTGTGAGTACTGTTAGCTCAATAAATAATAAAGTAGATAAATTAAATCCTAATTTTCTTGACTGATTACAAATGCTAGTTTCTAATAAAAATTGATGATGAATTATTCAATAATTTTTGTAAATTTCACTATCAAACAATTCATTCTACATGCTGTTTCAGAACCCCCGATGGACTTCTTCTTTCTTTCACAATTCAGCCAAATATCGATAGTTAAGAAAATATTTTTAGCAGCTGTGTTCAGATATTTTGAATTAGTATACATTCGACTACAGCTGCTGAAAATTCCGTGTGGATTTGTTACCATTCAACTGAGTTACGTAAGAAAGGAAAAGGGAGATTTTTCTACAAAAGATCATGTAATTACCTTGTAATACTGGTTGTCAAAGCCGAGAGCTTTGCTCATGCCAAAGTCGCTGATCTTTGCATGATGTTCGTCAACCAAAAGAACGTTTCGAGCTGCGAGATCACGATGAACATAATTCTTACTCTCCAGATACGCCATGCCCTTAGCCACCTGATGCATTAGCTCCAGGATGTTGTGCATTGTCAGTCTATTGACAACAACAACAATTACTACAACAACTATAACTACTACAACTACAACTACACTATGAGTCAAAAACATGGCACTAAGCTCAAAAGATATCTTCGCCAGACATTGATCAATTTTCAAAGTCTTTCAGCAATACACTCAAGAGAAAACTTGAAACAAAGTGATAATTACAGTTCTCACAACAACTGTTGGTACCACGTGTTTTGACTAATGGTGCTGAATAACTAATAAAACTATGTATGTTACTACTACTACAAAAACAACAACAACAACAATAATAATTACTACTACTATTAGTAATACACAGTGTCTCAAAAAACATCCCTGACACTTCAAGAAAAGTTACCAAATTCTAATAATTTCTAGAGTGAATATTCCTGACACAACTTGCCATCAAATGACCTCACAAAATGTTTGCTTCTGCACTACCAAGGGAATGCAGACCCAGCGAAATATACGTTAAAATACGCAAAAAACGTGAAAAAAACATCCTTGACATTATCGATTATAACTTGAAGAAACATCAACAGATTTTAATAATTTTTGGTACAAATATTTCTGACATAACTGGCTATGGAATGATTGTTTAAGTTCCCACCTCACCCAACTTCTGCTTTTGCAATACCTAGAGAAAACTGACCAAGCAAATCATGTGTTGAAATGAATGAAAAAACTTCAGTTAATTATATCTATTCAGATCTCTGGTCCTCAACAGCCAGTCGATTACCAGGTTTGACTGTCATGAAGCAGTGTGTCTCCCAGATGACGTTCAGGAATGTTTATGAATTCGAGAAGTGACTGGAAAAGTCTGGATTGGTCTGAAGCAGAACTATCGATACTGCTGTGAATGAATGCGGAAAGCATCTCCATGCTTGTTCACACAACGTGCCCATATTTCAAGCAATTTTGCTGTAGGCAGTTGAAAAAACGAAACAATTGGATGAAATGTCAGCCAAAGTGTCAAGAAAGTTAACAAAATATGTTTTTTGTGTGTTATTTAGATAAGGCAATAATACTGCATTGATTAAAAAAGCAATATTTTGTTGGTTTTGGTTTCCCACGGTAGTGCACAAACAGACTTTGGGTGAGGTGGGAAATTGAACATTTACTTAATGGCAACTTGTCTCAAGAATATTCGTATCAAAAATTATTAAAATCTGATAATCCTTCTTCAAGTTACAATCGAAAATGTCAGGGATGTTTTTTGAGACACTGTGTAATACTAATAGTAGTAGTAATTATTATTGTTGTTGTTGTTGTTGTTGTTGTTGTTGTACATACTGTGATTTCTTGAGACATTTGTTGAGTTGACTAACGTTGGCCAGCTCCATTGGTGGCTTTTCATAGCGGTAATGCGTTTCATCGATCAATGAAGTTACTCTATGCCAGGCTGGGTTAGTACTTCGATGGGTGACTGCCTGCAAGCAGGTGAACCATCTTGGTATGTAACCAGCCGCCGAAGTCAACTCAGCCTTCCATCGCTCCGGGGTTGGTAAATCGAGTACCAGCCTACCTGGTTGGGGTTAAGGCAGAACACGTTCACCTGTGTTGGGTGGCAGGTAATACTGTGTAATCCCAGATGGCAGGTGACGCTCCATAGCTCTGAGATGGGCTTCCTATTAAGAGTTATATCACCACCTTTACCTTTTACCTTTATTACCAGCATAAAACTGTCGATCTTACAGACTCCGATCAACTACTACTACAGTTCAACAACTACAACATCAATGACAACAACTACAACTACTACTACTAGTTGTACTTACTGTGATTTCTTGAGGTATTTGTTGAGTTGACCCAGGTTGGCTAGCTCCATTACAAGCATAACACTGTCGGTCTTACAAACTCCAATCAGTCGGACGATAAACTCACTGTTGAGATTTGCCATCAGCTTCGCTTCCCTCATTAACTCCGCCTTCAACCGATAGCATATATGATGGTTTTCCACCAGGGGTCTCAAACCAAACTCACGGGCAAATCGATACCACTTTCTACCAACAACTCAGAACTCACCACTTCACCAAATCTTTTTCGGACTTTTTCATAACTGACTGCACCAAGCTCTCTCGAGTAGACCTTGCAGTAGTTTGTATTAATTAGGTCACTTTTAAAATTCTGAATTAACTGATTGACTGAAAATTTCGGATAAACATAATATGTTGCTTTATAAATTTACAGCAGTTTGCTTATAGTAAATCTATTAGACTTTTCAAAAATTTAAAAAGTCACCCTGATCAAGAGCATTAATGAGAGGGGGGGTAGGAAAAATTGGCGATTTTCAACCAATAAGACACCATATCTCTGAATGGATATGGGGCTACCAAAGTATAGAAAGTTGTATACGTACTTCATATTTGGTTGCAAAATCAACGACCTTAAATAAAACATCAACTTTAATTTAAAACCTACATAACGTTTTGTTTAAAATAAAATAAATGCCAGTACTGTACTTTGTCATCTGCAAAAAACATGTGGCATGCCGACTGACTTGCTGTGCAGCTAAAATATCTAGACAAGGCTAACATTGACATGAACCCTAACCCAATTACTACAACTCGACAACTTATGGCTAAAATCATCGAATACCGGTACTCAATGTTTGATGCATCGTTGAGTTTTGCAAATTGATGATGCATCGAACATCGAGTTTGCGAAAAAACTCAAACTCAAAAATCAGCTCAACAATTTTCTATCTGCAAAAAATCTGAGTTTCACAACAGCACAACAGTGCATCGAAATCAAATCCCGGAAACTCAAAAATCAACTCGACAATTTACTATCCTCAAAGAACACAAAATCACTCACTTCGGAAGCAGCGTCGTTTGCCTTGAGCACTTTGACGGCAACGTCGATGACCCTATTGTGATGTCTGTATGTTCCACACATCACTGAGCCAAAGTTGCCTTTCCCGAGGCCCCGGCCGAGATCGAGATCACTGTGCTTTAGCATAAAGATTCCGTCGGTCCGAACCATGTTGTAGATCGCCTCAAACTCCCTTGGCGACCGTGGTGGGAACACGTCCACAGGGCTGGCTGTCAGACCAAACAAACCAAATTTTACTGTAAATATGTTGCAACTATGCTAACATACAGTGCCTGACCTTTGACCGATGGAATAGTGCCTGACCTTTGACCTACAGAACTGAAAAAATCAGCATTCTAACCACAGCTGCAGAAACTAGTGACAAATGACTAATTTTTGAAACGTTTTAAAAATTAGTAGTATTTTGGTCGTTGGTCGGAATTTTGCAGAAATTGAGAAATGACCAATGATCAGTATGTAACTAAATAGACTAACTATATCGCGAAAAAGATCAAACTAACCTGCCTAAAACTGTGAGCCCTACTAACAGCCATTGCAATACAGCACACAATAATAAATAAACACAATTCAACATGACAGATTACACTTTTGAAAAGAAAACAAATATTGATAATTGTCTTTGAATATTGCTAGCATAACTGAGCAGTACGCCAGCCTTCAATAACTGAAGTTTATGCATAGAATAGAGCTCAGTTTATTCTCAAATGGACGGCCGCTCTAAAGCACAAAATTTAAACAATTTTGCTGCGGGGAGCCATGGAATTTTGCAAACTGGCCCACGGAATTTGGCAAAATTTGCTGCGAAAAACTGTGGGCCCTACTGATAAAGACAAGATGCCAAGCATCAGGAATCATCTCGATCGTCTGTTTCTGCACAGCATTGTAGTACAGGGTGAGGCAAAAAAAGTAGCCCCTAAAGTTTTTTGCCGTTTTTCAGCAACTGCTTGGAATTTTAACATGGAATTTCACAGGTTCATTTACAGAAACGTTCTACATCTAACTGCTAAGCGAAATATGATTCTGTTGAAAAACAACGAAATTACAGACTTCTGAACATGACCACCTACTGATTTTTCAGCATTAAAAAACGTTTAAGCTAAAAATGCTATTTAATTTTCAAAAACCGGTCACCACGTTACTGCCGATGACGTCACAGTGACGCTTTGACAAACAGTAATTTATTTTGTTTATAAATTATTTCTAAATTGTCGTTCTTTTCAAGCAATCGTCGACTGCCCACCGGATTCATCTTCCAACAGGACGGCGCGCCGGGCGCGTCAGCACACGCAGCGCACCGAACTGGCTGCGGGCCAGCTGTCCAGATTTCATCAGAAAAGACCAATGGCCTCTAAATTCGACGAATGCAAACTCGGTGGACTATCACGTGCGGTGTGCAACGTTGGAGCTTACCGCAAGCTTGAAACAAAGCCAAAACAATCGCGGAACTCAAGGAATCGCTTCAGGTTAGGCCTATCTGGAGCAACCTACCACAAGGACCGATCGACAAGACTGTGAAAGACTTCTCAAATTAAGCGACTAAAGGCTTGTGTTGGAGCTTGGAGCTATCGGAGGACACTTCGAACATTCACAGTGACAATGGAATTTTGGCTTCTGATCATCAGTTAACTGTGTTGTTCGACTTGTTACAACGATGTTATTGAACTGGTGTTGTAGCTTGAACATTTTTTCACGCTGAAAAATCGGTAAGCGGTCACGTTAAAAAATCTATAACTTCCGTCATTTTTCAATGGAATCAAATTTTATTTGGCATTTAGCCGTAGAACAATTTAGTAAATAAATCTGTAAATTTTCAGATTAAAATGCTAAACGGTTGCTGAGAAAACAGCAAAAAACTTTAGGCGGCTACTTTTTTCTGCCGCACCCTCTATGTCC
>Ga0209367_1009334_pt1 | contig 13324 bp, 7 predicted proteins | sample WorMetLIZISLAND2_FD_187412 | JGI IMG/M metagenome (GOLD analysis project Ga0209367, IMG submission 187412) | Marine gutless worms symbiont microbial communities from Max Planck institute for Marine Microbiology, Germany - Olavius geniculatus... ... | reverse complement strand
CACCCAGTGGCACGAAATTTTGTCACGATAAACTAGAGACCTTGGGGCAGCCCACAGTGAAGATTTCGTGATCCTAGCTTGCACCGTTTTGATACAGCTCACGAGTGTGACGGACGGACGGACGGACAAACAGACGGACGGACGCCTAGATGATGGCAAAGACGCGCGAAGCATTCTGCTTTCGCGCATAAAAACGTTTAAAAAAAGTTTTTAGGGTCACGTAAAATGCTTCATGGCGGCTGAATAGACGCACACACGTCCGCGTGCGTCTGCGTATAAAACTAAACGACCGCGATGTTCAGAAAGCTAAACATAAACTTAGCAAATATTTAATTATTTACCGAGTTTGTCAGTCTCGGAACACTTTCTGGCCGGGATCGACCATGTCTCGTTATTTATACAGTCCACAAAGCAACGTAATACTATGTCACTGCATCAACACTGTGTGACAAGATAGCAATAGGCTTTCGTAACGCGGCAAATATCAAGTGTCTGTAGCATGTAGCACTCGGCAAACACTGCTGTGCAATTCGCCAAGGGTCGATCGTATAACCCGGTCGAGTGAACAGATAGGCGAGGCGTAATCCCAGACGAAACGACCGATCGTTTAGTGTGCACAGTCGTCTTCGTTCAGCGAAGCCAGATATCGCCCGGCAACACAAAACTTATGCGACTGTTTATGGCTAAGCTGTCGTAACAGCGCAGACGCTATGCTGCTTTTGTCACACGTGTCCTCACGATCCTATACTGTCATGCACATCTCCCCGGTCTGTCTGCGTTATTATCAATATGCCGACGATACGCAGCTGTAGACGTTATTGCATGCAATAACCGGTCGACCAATTTCTGCAGCGACAAGCGGCATTAGCGTGACACGGACACTGTAACAGTAGTACCGTTCCCTGACACTGGCAAGCTGTCCGGCGTCACATACGACGACGCCGTTGGTACACTGTCTCCGGAAAAAAGTAACCCCCTAGACATCGTACAATAAATATGTCAAATCTAAACAAATCTGAATACAGTTTTGTACACTTAATTTCCAATAAATTGCTAAAGCGAATACCAAAATTCGTAAAAAAAATATTATTTCTTAGCGGAGTCATTAATTGTTGAATATCGAAAGCAAAATATCTTTGGTGGCGTTGCACAAGTAAACCTCTCTGACAAACAATCTACATCAACAATGCACCATTTATTGGCACTTAAAGCGCCAAATTTTAACTAAATCTGCCAAGGCAATCAATAGCTACAGCGGCTTTGGCAAGGTCACCCCAAAACACTTCAGTTTCAGCCCTTTCTGGATGACGTCAGACCTGAAATTAAAGTGTTTTGGGTGACCTCACAAAAGCTGCTGTAGCTCTTGCTTGCTTTGGCAAATTTAACTGAAATTTGGCATTTTAGTTGCCAATAGGCAATGCATTGTGGACGAAAAATTTTGCCGGAATCAAATGTTGTTTGTTGGAGTTACGCAAATGTACAGTAACAGACGGGTTTACTTATGTAACGCCATATTGCTAACGGAGATATTTTGTTATCGATATTCAACAATTAATAACTTTGCTAAAAATAACATTTTCCAACGAAATTTGGCGTTTTCTGTACCAAGTTATTTAAAACTAAATGTACGAAATTTTATTTATATTTGTTCAGATTTGACACTTTTATTGTACGATGTCTAGGGGGTTACTTTTTTCTGGACACAATGTATATGACACGGCAGGCGTGCACTGAATTTATTGATAAACTCTAAGCAGCTGCGACTATTGCACATGACCTGTGCACATCTGACCACTTACCACTACAGTAGAATGAATGGGGTGACACTCAACGCGATCGGTCACAACTTAAGTAAGTAAGTAAGTAATTTTTATTAAACAACAATCAAACGCCATTGCAAAACAGAACATAACACAGCAAAATCGGCATAATATCGGTAAGAAAAATAAAGTGAAATGAAATGAAATACGGTAGAGCTACAGCAGATCTACATGCAAAATCTAATATGCATCACCAAACAAATGTGGCAATACAAACGAACGTTTGTACAAGTTACAGTAACACTGAGGCAAAGCAAAAATACAATTGGTGGCCCGGAGTTTCATGGGTAAAATCTTTTCCGGAGGTAATAACTGGTGAATACAGTGATTCTTATTATAAACCATTTTTTGAAATAGGTGCTCATCTGTCTCATGCAACAAAACAGACAAACATCTCAAATCACAGCTGTAGCCTTAGAGGAAAGCTTTTTTTGAAAAAAGCATTAAGTTTAGCTATTAAATCATTACTAAGAAATCCGCCCCAGGCATGCAAAGCATAGATAATACAAGACACGACAATAGCAGAAAAAAACAACATTCAATTGCTTGACAGGAAGACCTTGCGCTTTTAAACACTTCAACAAATAACAACGCTGAGAAGAGATAGTTAAAATGTTTTAACATCAAATTCATCAAATTTTAAGTTACTACAAAATGTGACACCAAGAAGCTTAGCAGACACCACACGTTCAATTTCTGTCAAACATGATGGCAAGAATGAGTGAGCAGATGGTCTACAAAAAACTATTTCTTTAGTCTTTAAAAGATTGATAATTATGTGGTTATCTTCAGCCCAGCAACAAAAGTGTTCAAACTTTACAGAAACGTCTATGTCCGTATTTTATGGTACAAGGAATGTCGTGTTATCGGCAAACAATATATTTATTACCCACAAAGGTTTTAAATCACTAGCTATAACAATATACAAAGTGGGGCCCAGATCCGAGCCTTGAACTATACCCATGTTGATTGGCTTGAAAGAAGAGAAAGATGACGCATGTTTTACCTGCTGAGTCCTACGATTAAGAAAAGAAATAATATAACACGACCGCACTAGTCTTACTGTTGCATCATGCACGGCACGTCAGCCAGCAACGTTGAAAGGTCGCTCGCTCACTGTTCCTGGCACTATTCAGTGCTGATTTCTGTCAGTGCTGCTGAGTTATGGAAGCAATTCCACGTCTGATTATCAGTTCGCTAACGGGTCGCTGATAGACTAGAGCCGTCATCATTAGCTACGATGCTATCCAGTGGCAACGGTTCCCCGGATTATACCTATCGTACCTCATCCATGATTACAGGCTTACCAACACGCGCATCACGACAAACTGTAGTAGGTTATTGCTGTTTATTGGCCTTGTGTTTTCAGCGAAAGCTTTTGGTGTTAGTGCTCTTTTAGCGTAAAACTTACATACTGTCTAAGGCTTGAAATGAAAAATAATAAATGCTAGTATGGGAATTGTCGGACTATCAGTTGCAGATCCATTGTATACTAAGTATTTTATTTTGAGAAAGAAACTGATCGTATGCTTTCCAAGCGGCCAAGGAGGTGCCGGTATGCCTTTTATCCCACTCCAAGCACTGTTGTGTGCTTTTAAGCACTTTGATTGATGCCTTCGGTGAACGTAAACACTCGGCAGCCCAGTTTGTCTCTGTCACAGCGTGCCGCTGATACGTTGTTGTCATGGTGCTACTGGCTGATTGATTGATTGACTGATTGATTGAGCGGTGCACTGCTCAGGAATGCTGCAAATTGGTTTGATTATGCGTCCACCCATTTAATTGCTCAACAGTATTCTAATCAAACGGTAAATCATAATTTTTTTCTTACATGTTAAAAACATTTTACACTACGGCATTCATAACTGTGTATCTAATAATGCTGCTTAGTAAAATCAGAGATCAGGAGGCACCAATAAGAACCACACCGAAATTCAAAAAATTGCACCATAACTGAAGAACAGATTCTGTCTGACAGACAGATTGTTGGGCTTATAAATTAGCAGAGAAGAAAAAGTAAAAAAATATGATGTCTGTTTCCAGGTCGCTATTTTTGCCAGTTCTTGACGTGGTTTCAACTGTGTAGGTGTGAGTATTCGTGTCGGTACCAAGCTATGTAATTTCCACTAAATACGACCCGTTGTTTTCAATTGCACAAAAAGTCCTGAATTCAACATAATAGTGCACTATTAAAATTGTACGCCTTTAGCTTGCTGATAAGACCTTGGTGTGGAACTTTAGCGAAAGCCTACTCGAAATCTGTATCAATAACATCGATCTGGTATCTGTATTCTCTGGTCTAAATTATATGTCCATTCATCCATAGTTTTAAGCAGCTGCAATACTGTTGACCTTCCTTTTATAAATCCATATTGGTAATCACTGAAAAAACTACTGTCTAAAATTTTTTCCACCACAACATGTCTAATAACTGCCTCCATAATCTTTCATACTACACTTGTTAAGTAAACTTATTGTTGATCTTGTAAAGTTTTGGTACATTATGTTTTGCGTAAATCTAAAGTGTACATAAATTACAAATAATGCACAATAATATTGTCTTAAAACTGAGGTATAGATGTATAATAATTTTACAGAATACCTGACGCAGATGGCGGTAGCGTTTAGAGCGCATGCATCAGGTCGTTGCGTTGCATTGGTCAAACCTGTCGAGACTGCCTTGCATCGATCCAGATGAAACTGAACGGAACCACGTAGTCAAGGAACGCGGAAATAGAAGACACCCACTAGGGTCGTACAGGGTTTTGTTGTTGCTGCTGCTGCCGTTGTAGACTCATTGCGATATATGAGCGCTGCCGGACGACGCAGAGACCTATTGCTGCTGAATCCTTCGGCTGCGTGCTCAGCATGGAAACTTAGCCTAGCAACGCGTAGCATCGCAACGCGGTGCTGTATCAGTCACACCAGCAACACTGCAGCAACTCTTTGTTTCTGGAATTACATTACTTTACCATATCTCACTACTTGACTCTTCCCTTTTGTTTTTTTCCGGTTGAAAAAGACGTGCATTTTGCTAATTGGATAATGTTATTAAAGAACATTAACCACATATGTAATTTATTATTTATTTAAAAGTTTAATTTGGCTACTGCATTTTTTGCATGTCACACTTCACACTACAGACTTTGTATGGCATTTACTAGTTTGAATTTGTTATCTCTAAATATGCTGTTCTTTAATAATAAACTCGCTCCTTTGTAGAAGTAAAAACCATTCGTGCGACATATCGTGATCAGTTCCCTCAAGAGTTAGCACATACGTTACCATGTAGTCTGATCTTGTTCAAAATCGACTACTGGAACGCTATACTCAGGACGGTACAGCAACTGCGTGGCAGCATCCAGAAACTATGAACAATGCAGGTCAGATTGTTCTGTGGGCTGTCATGCGGTTATTACTGCACTAGCTGCCAGCCCAGTAGCGGATTACACGTCACACACACAAGCTGCCAGTTCTACCTTTACACCGGATTAGTTTCACCGTCTTATCACGGAACCTGCCTATTCGGTTGATTGCTGGGCTCATCCACAATGTTTGTGCCTAGTACTATCATACAGACCTACATGCACAAATGTACGCATTCCTCATATGCGCAGTGCGCAATCTGGTTCTGCTAGTGCCGCACTATCGATCTGCGCAAATCTTGAAAACCAACATTAAATTTTGACAGGACAGTAGCGACGCGTTTAATTATCACTTTATACATCAGACTTTCTGCTTAGTGAAGAGTGATAAACTGTGAAACATTGAACACAGCACCTCGTTTTTTTGGACGCGCTACAGCTATGCCATGGTACGGTTGTCGTCCATGTGCCCTTCTGTATGTAACGAATGTACCCTGGCTAACGTGTAGGATTTAAGAGAAAACTTTTTACACGAGTAATTAACCTGGTGTCAAAAGTCTACAGGTGCTAAATTTGAACGATGTCATGCAAGGACAACATTTTCAAATTTGGGGTTGAATAGAAGGGGTAAAAAAGTAAGCGTTTTTTAATCGAAAACTGGTCATATCTTGGAAACTGTGAGAGATAGGGCCAAGGTTACTATTAATCACTAATAAAAATCCCATACCTTCTTTCAGATGAGATGAAAATCATTTACCTTGGACAACCTTGAAGATCAGTATACTGCAACAAAAACTGTATAGGCTGTAGCGCGTTTTCCCTAGCGACAGCTGGGTTTTTTTTGTTTTTTTACTCACGACGCAGTGGCTGTCGCCGCCACTGTCGTGGTGCATCTTTTTTCGATAAGCATTATCAGTATTTATCACCTATTTTAAGTCAGACGGCCAGTGTCATTGCCATTATTTCAGCTGATAGATGCGAATAATGTGTGACGTCACCGGACATGAGTCGCCACACGCATCATACTTTTAGCAGTGCATGCTGGATTAGCGACCACGCTGCTGAGCGTACTGTATATCAGGCAGAATACATATTTCAGGCAGTCTTTTAATATCACTGCTACTAACGTGGTAGTCGTGGCTAAGCTCCGGAGATCGGCGTTGCTGTCGCCGATATAACGAGCGCTGTAGTACGCCGGTCCATTATGATTTGATACAAAAGCGTTTCTGCGACGGAAAATTAACCGACAGGGCCGTGAGCTCAAATCCCAAGTGTTATGGGATAATCTATACCGTGGGCCATAAAACGTGCCACTTTACTTTTGTCCATATCTTCGCCAATTATTGACCAATTTTCAAAATTCTTTTACTGGCACACTTTGCAGGCAATTTGCAGTAATGTGATTACTATATATCCCACCATGCGCTAAATGTGTTTCTATACTACCTTGTGAAATATAAATGTAAGCAAAAACTAACGATAATAACAAAAATTTAAGTAAACGAAAAAACGCTTTATACCAACATTGCGATCAATGTGTCATATAGAACATTGCAAAGCGATCGCATTTGTGTGTCTGTGGGGATAGTTGGACTTTTACATGTTCCAGCAAGACAGTGCACTAGCACAACGAGCTTGCAAAATGGTTGCGTTTTTGGATCGCAAGACGCCTGCGTTCATGTCCCCATGTTGCTTAGTGCTGACAGGATAAATATTTTTTATTAGCGAACCAGATTAAGTTCACTATTGAAGCAGGGTAGCAACTGACAGCACTAGTTGAGACAAGCAAGCTTGTACTCACGACACAATATGACCTCAGCATTACGTTACGACTAGCAAAGAATGTTTAATCAACTGCCGTATTGTGTTGCAATATTTTAAATTATTATTTCTTCGGCTACAACTTGTAAAACTTTCATGTAAATTGATCATCATTTGAGTAAATTATAAAAAAAACAAAAGGGGTCTCTTTTTATGAAACACCGTGTACATACGCGGGGATTATCAGTACGCATTGCTGAGATGTATATAATATTTATGGTTAGTGGCGTGGCGTGGCGTAATGGTAACGCGTAGTCTCGAATTAAACAAGTTAATCCACGTCGCGCCTGGTTAATAGGCTACTTGGATGCGGGCAGGTTTGCGAAAGTAACCACCATTTAGGTGGACTCAGGCTTTTACGCACCATGGGAGAGTAATTACAGGTTGGCTCAGCTAAAGTTAAGCCACTTTTATTGTTTAAATAGCTTTACGAAACACTGGTCAATTTTAACAGTTCTTGGCACACAACATCGTAAAAAAACTTGGCGTAAATGACTATAGTTTTGCTTACTTTATCTTAATACTGTCGCTACACTACCTTGTGAAATGCAGAGGTCGTAGTTTGGCCGTATAAAACAATCACTTTAATAAATGGTAGCGCATGTGTCAGCTCTGAAAATTATTGAGACCACAAATGATTGAAAATCTGTTACTTGTTTAACATTAATCGTTTGCATTTTTAAGATTATACGTCGACCAACTGAAACTACGCATCAACAGCGAATGGACGGCTCTGAGTCACGCGGTTGTTTAACGTGCTGCTGGCGAGTTGCGTCAACGGCTACGCGTTTGCGTTAATGCTGGAGGCAAACATTTTGAGCGCATGCTGTAATAAAAATGATGTGATGTGACACGTGTTACTCGTGTTTGTCGCTATTCAGTTAATCGTTTCCAAGTTGACGCGTGCACTACTCAGCATGAATTCATTGTTGTAAATGGCCAAACTACGGCTTCTGCATTTCACTAAATAGTGTAGCGACCGTGTTGCGGTGAGGTGGGCAAAACTACAGTCATTTACGTCAAGTTTTTTTTTGCGATGTCACAGACCAAGAGTTGTTCAAATTGGCCAATGTTTTACGAAGCTATTCAAGAAATAAAAGTGGCTCTACTTTAGTTGAGTCATTTGTAGTCATTCACCCCGTTATTCACATGGACAGTAAAAATTTCATTTGCAAGTAAACAAAAAAGTCGCGTTAGTCAGAGAAACGTCTGCTATCGACGAATTGAGTGGTGCAACTTCACTTGTCTTCAGGCATTTTTCGAACAACACGATAGATTCTTATCATGTTACAAGTTGGTGTTTAATAGTTTCGCTCTGACGTGCATTGAAAGCTGGAATGGTTCAGTCATCTACTACTGTACAAGGTATTGGGGGAGGGGCAAAGTGCACACATTAAACCAACATCTATAGATATTAAACAGGCACAACTAAAATTTTAAAAAAAATTAAATAAAACACAATTACCATTTAGCAACAGTTAAACACGAAAATCATATAATTTACTCACAAACAACACTAATAATGATAACAATAAATCATGTTTAATATCAATAATTGCAATAATTGCCACTGTGAGTGCATCATCAGTTTTATTTGGAAACACAAAACATGACAATGTCAGAAAATACAGAACAGAACAATAAAACATGTGTTCCAAGGGTCAGAAAGGCCGCAACGGCACTTACAACTGCCCATATAACAAAAAGTAGCTATGTTGAGTCGTTTTAGTAATAACTATATAAACTAGAACATGGTATTTTATTTGCTCAAGACGCAATTGTAATTTCAATATAAACAAACGACTAGCGAACTGCGTGCACTGGACAGCAATAACGCAAAGATACAAACTAATCGAGTTATTTGGTTCGCTGTCAAATGTGTCAGCCACAACATCTTCTTATACAGTTTCCTGTCCTGCAAGACGACACCGAGCGACGTCGCGACTAATGAAGTATTGGCTTAGCTTATTGCAGCTGCGTCGTCTTGAGATCACCCAACCTGCCTGCCGACTGGCGTGTTCGCTATAAAGTCTAGTTTCCATCGAAAGCAACGCACGCGTCCGACGCATCGCAAGACACTTGCGTTTTTCAACGCAACTGACGCAGGCAGCAAAATGAAAGTATGCAAGCAAGTACGCATTAACTAAATGAACGCAATAAACGCAAAAAAGTACGCAACAAACGCAACTGCCGTAGCTGGTGCAAGCGACTGCGACGCAACGGCCAAAACGCGAGGATATAAGCGGTGTCTATGCTTGTGTTGCCTAAGTTGCGTTTGAGGGAAGTTAGGCTTAACGTCTTCTAAGCGACACGACGTATAGTCGTCGGGATTTGAGTCCGGGCTGTTAAGGCTCGTCTGCACGTTCGACGGAGTCCGGAACTTACTGCCGCGATATCGGAGTGCTCCATCTGCCAAGACTGAGCAACGTAATCCCTGCCGGATGCACACTGTCGGTGTTGCATGATATTAAACGGCGACATCCGGCGACGGCGTTCAGCTCATTTCAGACTGACGTGAAACAAATTCGACCGAAGAGTCGACGCGTTGGATTGCTTCTGAACATTTTTCTTCTGGCGGCGGCAATTTCTACGCCAGCGATGCAAAAATTCACTTACAACATTACATTACTGAAGCTAGCTGTCCGCAAAATTATTTTTTATCCACACCATCATGGGCAAGTAATACCATCGTATGTTGTCGGTCTGTCTGACTCCGTCAATCTGTCTGTCCGTCCGGCGTGACGCTCCACGCTGATGTACGCTGATCATGTATGTTGGCCTACTTCGAATTTCATTACACGAGTTATTAGCCCAATGTCTCAGCTCTTTGCTCGTATATCCTCAAATTTAAGATAAAACAAAACTAAGGTATAAGAAAATTTGGCGATATTCAACCAATAAGTCGCCATATTTGAGAGACGGTTAGAGATTATGACCAACTTACTACTGACCACTAATAGGAACTCGTATAAACTCTTTCAATTGATATAAAAATCATCGACCTTAAATTACCTCAAAAACCCTTCACGCATTCTGCTATACAAATCATGAACGGATACCCATACTGTTAGCGGCAAAAACCCATGGACTCTACTTTCAGGCGGTTAAAGTTCGTGCGGACATTTGTGGGGTTATGAGACGAAGGGCCTTAAACCACAGTCGGGTAGTTCAAAACCGCCGCAATTTTAAATCAAGCAAATGCTACTTAATATACGAAGACATGAAATACCTTATCGGGTTTCTAATGACCCTATAATGTCTGTTACTTCAAATGATCTAAAAATGTTATTTTGCGTCGGTTTGACTAGATTTTTTGCTTGGCTTTTGAAGACAACTAAGTAGGAAAGAATGAAAACATTGCTACAACGTCAGCGACAAAAATAAAGGCCAGATACTTTAGTTATACGAAACTTATGCGGATATTATTTTGCGGGGTTTCTTTACAAAGAGCACGTTAAACAACTGTGAGTGTGTTTGCCTATAGCTGTTGCCTATCACATTCGTGCACTCTGCTTAAACCGCTCGACGGATTTAAATGCCAATTCATGCACTCCTGGGCTTCAAGAACACATTATGTCAGACAAGCGAACAAAAGCGACCTGTCCGCTTGATCTTTGCCATAGTGTCGGCCGGTGGCCTTTATTTTTGACCTTTTGGGCCTCAGCTCAGCCTGCGGCCTCAATTTTTGGTCCTTCGGGCCTCAACTCGATCCAGGCTTCTCGGCAGCATTATGGGCGCTCCAGTATGCGCTGTAGCGCTGATGATGCGTCACCATAGTGACGACGTCTATATGACGTCACAGCCAATCGCTGCGCACAGCTCTGCTCTGGCCTAAGAGGCGCGGCTGCAAAATTTTAGAAAAAGTAAAATTTCCTCAAACGGCCGACCCCTCAGAAACATCTGACCTAGCCCATGTCCCGGCCATGTAAGACGCGGATCTGCGTGCAAAACTTCGCGGCCGTACGTCGTCCCGTTTAGAAGTTATTGGCGGTGGCAACTCTCAAATATAGTACAGATGGAAATGGGGTCCCTAACCCCCAGCGAAAAGGAGATTTAAAATTAGTGTTATAGACATTTGACCAAACAGATGACTAATGTGCACATCGAGAAAGGACAACGGCGTGAACATTTATCCGTGTTGAGCTTCAGCCGATATGCAAACATCTAGCGGAGTAGCGGTGATGCCGTCTTGTTTACTGACGATGGTCGATGTCGATTACCATTGCGACCTTAGAGCTTTTTTGCGTTTCGTTGGCAGATTAGTGGACTTCAGACGCTGGTCACTGCAGTCTGTCTGTTTGCGAAACAACCGCGGCCTCTAGCATCTATTCCGTTAAATTGATTCGGTCATTCTTCTACTGCAAGTTGCTTGCCGTTTACAGCGCAAGTAGTGATCACGAAGGTAGGTAGCGTCACGTACAGTATCTTATCATACTGCTGTGACGGGCTAGATACCGCGTAATCAGTCGGATTGAGATTATCTGCGTGGACTGTCTGCAGGCTAGAATGTTAGTGTCGCAGCTAGCCTAACTGGCTAAATACTAAATGGCATTTCAACAGATTCGCTACTGAAATGTATCGTCTTCAGCAACTATCAGGTTTTAGTTGTTGTAGGCTTAGACCACCTTGTCGCGTTTAATTTATTGATACACGACTGTGCGAAAACTTAAGCAACAAAGCAAAAACCACGACGCCTCTGACTTTAAAAACATAGGCCTAGTTCATAGTTTTTACGTAATAAAACCGAAGTAAACAAAAAGCTCGCTGTTGAATAAAACAAGAAAATTAACTTCCGCAAAAAGATCGACTGATATTGTGCATCATTATCTAGAAATATTCGTACAGAGACATTCAACTTCGTCGAAGTTGACTCTCTGTTAGCGATGTGGTGCCTGCAGATATCTTATGTAGCACTATGTCGCAGTAAATGCTGAAAGCGCCAACTCATCTCACTGCATTCTCATTCAACACATTTAAAGAATAACCCCTACAAATTTTGGTTGACACAGTCTGGAAAACTGAAAATACTGTGCTATCAATGGATATACGAATTTCTGTTGTGCAAATAAAACAGTGGAAGGCTGGAAAGTACCGTAGACCTTGTCTATGAAAGAAGTGGAGAATGTCAGAAACCGACGCCATCATTCGGTGAGTTTTAGCCTTAAACTTGTCAAACCTTTGCAGAAATTGTTAGCACATTGTTTTTATAATTAAGATTACCGGGTATGTGTTTAGTATGCCTTAGTTACATGTTTCTTCTGAGCAAAGTAAACGAGACCACAGTTCTGTCGCCAGTCGTAAATCGGACTTTGCAAGTAGGCCCTATACGATAGAGAATTTTTATTTGGTAATTAGTTCAGTCTCTTTATAAATCTTTTCGTACGAAAAATATACACTCATCAGTGACTACAGAAAAATTACGGAAAGATTAAAATACGATTGCGCTATGATTCTCCTGAATCTCTTCTATAAATCCGGTGTCACCGGCCTCCGGTTGCTTCATCGGTAGACAGTGCACTTACGCCATCTAGCGAGTAAGATGGCTGTAAGTTGTAAGATTGCTATGTCAGCCCAAAGATGAAAAATCAGACAATTTAACGAAATAAATGTAAGAACTGTTTACGATCTATCAAAAAGAAATCAAAAGTGGTCGATTAGTAGTTGCTTGTTATACCATTTTTATGTTTTTAATTTTCTTTGCTTGCACTAAGTTCAAATGCGTGCATACAAACTGAATTTACAGGGTGGTCCAAAAAAACTGCACAAAGTTAATGACACCATAATTTTGCAACCGTACGTCATAGAGTCATGCGGTTTTGAGCGAAATGTTCCGAAAGAAATTTCTTACGTGACTAAAGTCTATATTTGAATACATCAGTTAAATATTCTTTGTTATTGCCGCTGGAAATTGAACTGTGCAAAAAAGTATTACCCTCGACACTGCGGTCCATAAAAACATGCCAGTTTTATTTTTTGAATAGCTCCGTGAAACATTGGCCGATTTTAATAAATCTTGGCAGGCAATATTAGAAAAAAATTTGACGCATGTGTCTTTAGTTTTGACCACCTCGTTCTAAGGTTGTCGCTACACTACCGTGTGAAATGCAGTGGTCACAGTTTGGCCATTGACATCAATGAATTCCTACCGGGTAGCGTATGCATCGCCTCAGAAATTATTAACCGAATAGCGACAAACGCAATTGACAATAATTATTATCACTCAAAAAGTCACACGTGTCACATCACATCATTTTCATTTTAGCATGTGCTCAAAATGTCCTCCTGCAGCACAAACGCAAGCGGTAGACATTGACACCA
>Ga0209367_1009333_pt1 | contig 13325 bp, 6 predicted proteins | sample WorMetLIZISLAND2_FD_187412 | JGI IMG/M metagenome (GOLD analysis project Ga0209367, IMG submission 187412) | Marine gutless worms symbiont microbial communities from Max Planck institute for Marine Microbiology, Germany - Olavius geniculatus... ... | reverse complement strand
ATTCAATATTTAAAATAAATATGCATGTGGAAAGTTTACCAAAATGGATGCAAGTCTATTACTTTTCATTAATGTAATTAATCTGCAATGTACTGCAGCCTATTAAAATTCATTTATTTCAAAGACAGCACAATTACCTGATTTCTAAGGCCCACAGTTTTCCACGGGCCACGGAATTTTGAGCTGAGCAGCGGAATTTGCCCTTTTCCGCGGAATTTTGATACATCCACGAAATTTCGCAAAAGTTGAGAAATGACCGGCGATTAGTACGATCGTCGGCATGATGACGCAATTTTATCACGCGATATGACTAAAAATTCAAACTGAACTACCTAAAACTGCAGGCCCTACTAATAGCTATTGCAGTACAGCAAAATTGTATAAAGCAAACAAAACACAACTTAACTGCACTTTTAAAAGGAAAGAAAAGATTGATAATTTTTTTGTACGTTGCAACATAACTGAGCATGTTGACAGCCTTCAACGACAGAAGTTTCTGAACAGAACATAGCTCAGTTTACTCTCAAACAGAAGGCTGTGGTGAGCCGTGGAATTTGTATGATTTTGCCGCGGTAAACCGTGGAATTTCGCAAACTGGCCCTCTGAATTTGCCAAAATTTTCTGCAGAAAACTGTGGGCCCTACTCATTTCTTTGTGTTTTCAAATTTTACAAAAGTGTACATTTGCAGCTTCCATTGAATGTACAAAAGCCAAATTGTTTCAGCTTCAGGAGTGCTTTGCCCCTCTGACCAAGGGCTTTGCACTGAACCTCACTGAGGGCTCTGTTCCCAGACCCCCCATTATATGGGCCCCAGTTGTATTTGGGGGGCCTAACTCTCTAGCACCGGCATTGATTGAAAGTAGTAACCTAACCTAATGTGACAGAACAAGAAGCTACAGTTATGGGATGCTTGTTTTCAATTACTGCAAAATTTAACATAAACTAAATTAATGAGTACATGTCAAGTATGCTGGACAGTTATCATTACCAGTTGCTTAAAAGCATTTATTATGAACAATAATCTTTTTATGAAAGGAAGGACTAAAGTTGAAAATTTGCTGAGTGGTATATTGCACATAGAAAGTAATTATCACTGACACAGATAAGTTGGTAGTACAAGTATGCAAATAAGGAAATTAATAAAAAATATATAAAAATGGTATGTATCACAAAATTTTCCTCCACAAATATGTATCAAGTTCACAACATCATAGTTGTATATCGAGTTTAATTACTACACTGTGTCTCAAAAAAACATCCCCAACATTTTTGACTGTAACTTGACAAGTAATTTGAGCAAAACTCACGAGACGCGTGAAAGCCTATAGCAGTTCCTGTTCACAGGTAATCTTAGTCTATCTCCATCCATTTCGTCGTAATTCACTCTTTTGCAGCCAAAAATCGCCAAAAAATCACGTTAAATCAATATTTTTAAGGTTCAAGGTCATTTAAGGTCATCGATGTTGATAAATCCAAAAAGCCTGTCACCAGTGCTTGTTATGATAAGCAGCATGTATGTACCTATCTGCCACCATTTTTACGCTACGCGAGAAAATCGCGGTAAAATAACCACTTTTTAGGAGGGTAGCTGTTTTTTACGCCCGCCTGCGCCGGCCTCCTTGAACCTAGGGGGTCGGGACTCGGACAGCTGAAATCCACGTTGAATGCTGAAAATTTCATATGCAGGTTGTCCTGGTCTATCTCTAGCCATTTCGTCGTAATTCAGTGTTGAAATGTGCGCTGCATCCAAAAATTGCGAAAAATTCACTAAAACCCCTTTTTGAGAGGTTCAAGGTCATCAATGTTGATAAATCCCAAAAGCCTGTCACCAGTGCTTGTTATGATAAGCAGCATGTATGTACCTATCTGCAACCGTTTTCACATTATTCGAGCCAATAACGGCAAAATGACGTCTTTTTAAGGGGTACCCCTCTTCGACGCTCTCTTTCTAGGGGAACCCCTGCACCCAGTGGCACAAAATTTTGTCACGATAAACTAGAGACCTTGGGGCAGTACACGGTGAAGATTTCGTGATCCTAGCTTGCACCGTTTTGATACAGCTCACGAATGTGACGGCCGGACAGACAGACGGACGCCCAGATGATGGCAAAGACGCGCGAAGCATTCTGCTTTCGCGCGTAAAAACCACTTATCAGATTTTGATAATTTTTGGTAAGAATATTCCTGACACAACTTGCCATCAAATAACCATTCAGTTTTCCACCTCACCCAGCACTTGTTTCTGCACTACCTGGGGAAAACACAACAGCGAAATATCACTTTTTTATCCAATGCGATATAATTGCTTAATTAACATAACACGTAAAATCACATTTTGTTCACATTTCTGACACTTTGACTAACATTTCATCCAGTTGTCCATTTTTCAACTGCCTGCAGTAAAATTGCTTGAAATGTTGGCCAACTATGCGAACACAGACAAGGAGACGCTTTCTCCATTCATTGACAGCAGCATCGATAATGTTCTGCTCCAGACCAATCCAGGCTGTACCAGTCGCTTCTTGACTCTTCAAACATTCCTAAACTTCATCTGGTACACACACTGCTGCATGGCAGTCAAACCTTGTAATAGACCGGCTGTTGGGGCCCACAGATTAGGATAGATGGAATTTATTGACGTTTTTTCAATTCATTTCAACACGTATTATGCTTGGTCTGCTTTTCCCATGTAGTGCAAAAGCAGACGTTGGGTGAGGTGGAAACTAAAACACTTATTTAATAGCCAGTTGTGTCAGAAATATTTCTGCCAAAAATTATTATCTGCTGATCTTTCTTTAAGTTACGATTGATAATGTCAGGGATGTTTTTTCAGGTTTTCAGTTTATTTTAACACATATTTTGCTTGATCTGCTATACCTAGGCAGTGCAGAAGCATACAGTGGGTGAGGTGGGAAACTAAACGGTCATTTGATGGCAAGTTGTGTCAGGAATATTCTTACCAAAAATTATCAAAATCTGATAATTGGTTTTCAAGTTACAGTCGAAAATGTCGGGGATGTTTTTTTTGAGACACAGTGTATACAGCAAAAGCACAAAAAAGTCAGTCATCATCATCAGAATCGTCACTGTCCTGTCCTCCACGGATAGTTTTCTTTGTTCTGTCTCCCAAGAGCTTTGCCTTCGTGCCCCCAGATAGTGGCGGACTCAACAGATCACCAGAATATTCAATAACACCAGCACGTGCAATTCTCCACTCCATCATTTCTGTTGAGAACTCGTCAGTTCCACCGAGATCGTCAAACCCAGCTATGTAATCAACTGTCTTCCCATCTTTTGCAAGGCAAATCGTTGGCATCACTTTCACACGTAGACGTTCAACCAGGAACTTTGAGCGTTCGGCATCTATCCGTGAGAACCTTGTCTCAAGATGACGAGGTGCCAGCAGTGCTAAGTGCTTGTCGACAATCTTGCACCTCGGAGTCGAACTCCGGAAGAAATGGCAAACAAAGAAGCGGCTCTTTTTACTGACAGCAAAGAACTCGCTTTCATCGGCCAGTTCCTCGTAGACACCGTGACCACTCGCCAGCCACTCCTGGCGCTGTCTCTGTGCCGATTTCATGCTCTCGAGTCGCTTCCGTCGTAGAACTTCTAACTCATCTTCATCTTCAGCTGCTTTATCCAGTCGCTCCAGCTCAGCATCCACCTGCTGCTCAACAGCAAGGGTAGCAGCCAGCACTTGCTTTTCCAGCGGATTTTCCATCTAGAAATACATCAACATCATTAAGTTCATTAATTAATCCAAAGCAGAATGTTGCATTTTGTCTTAACTCTATTTCACTGAAAAACTGCGCTCTCAGTGCAGATGCACTGGATGTTCAATTTTGGGTACCCTTCAATTTTCACAGGATTCTTTTCAGAGCTGAGCCAGAAAGTGACATAGCCAGATTTACATACTCAAATTCAGTTGAAGCCGGGCCCAATCCGGCAGAACTACGGTACTGCACTTATATAACCAATGCTCATCTACAAGAAAGTACGGATGAACGCAGTGGATGGGGAAATGGGAGAAAGAAGAAAAGATAAGAAGGCCAAAAGAAGAAAAAGACGAGGGTAGAATTCTCACACATTTTTCAATCCCAACTTGGCGTATGTGTGCGAGATAGCGCTCTGAATAGAAAGATAACAGAGGCATAAATTTTAAAGTGATGCAGTAAAACCATACGACATTTACACGCTGTTATATACCGCTATTTAACAAACTTTCTCTTCGTTGCTAGGAGTAAAAAATGAATCAACCATGAAATCCACAACAAAAAACAACATCCGGTTAGACGATCAGTCGAAATTAGGGATGGGCCAATTCAGGAACTATACTGTGATATGGATAAGAATTTCAGATACGCAGTGACTATGCACACGGCCGGCCGTATGTATAGATGAATGAGGCATATGCACACGGCCAATGAAACACCAGTCTGTTAGATACGATCACATATTTAATATCGTGATATGGACACTGTGCCCCCCAAAAAACGTCCCACTTTGTGATTGTCTATATCTTCGCCAAATATTAACCGATTTTGAAAATTCTTTCACTTGTGCATTCTGTGGAAAATTAGCAACAGTGATTATTGAATATCACGTAACATATTAATTGTGTCGCAACACTACCTCGTAAAATATAAGTACAAAAAACTAATAATTGGGGCCTAATAGTCCCTAGACAGCAAGCGTAGGCCTATTGGTAAACAAAATACACTTCCGACCAAAAATGTAGTGAATGATCTGTAGGCCTACGATGCTACACTTTGTTAGATTTTTTGGATAAGCCTATCTGGCGTAATTATTGAACGATATGATCCGGGTTCCTCAGCAGCATTATGGGCGCTCCAGTATGCGCTGCACCGCTGATGATGCGTCACCACGGTGACGACGTCTGTATGACGTCACAGCCAATCGCTGTGCACAGCTTTGCTGCGGCCTAAGAGGTGTGGCTGCAAAATTTTAGAAAAAGTGAAATTTTCTCAAACGGACGACCCCTCAGCGACATCTAACCTAGCCCATGTCCCGGCCATGTACGACACGGATCTTTGCGCAAAATTTCGTGGTCGCAACTCTCAAATATAGTATAGATAATAAGTTATGCAATAGGGCCTACTGCCGCGCTAGATGGCACTAATCATTAACACAATATCATTGACATTTATACTGTCCATCTATATCAGACAACAAACTTGTTGAATGCCCTTATAATCTACATAGAAAACTGCTGGCTGGAAAACCAAGGTCAAATTTTGTTCTACAGTGGAATCAAAGCTTTGGAGAAACGCTAAATCAAGTGTATTTTAAATGCAAAAATATGTTGAAAAGTGGCAATTTATGATCCAAATATATTTTGTCTAATTATCTCGGTCTAAAAACTTTTTGACCAACCCTCGTATAAGTAGGCTATCAGCAATGACACTAATTCCTTATAAAGCAGTCACCTGTGTACACAACACATTTACCAGGGTGATGCTGTTGGCCAGGCACTGGAAGACACATATTGGCCAAAACCAATACTGATCTTTTGATGCCTTCAAAATGCTGTAGAATCCATAGGCCTAGTTTGCATTATTGCCAATATGCTCATTATGCAGAATATACATCGCACCACAGGGCTAAACGTTTCAGATCTACTACGAAAGTCTCGTGACAAAATCGCACAAATTCAATGCAAGTTTAACGACCAATCAATTGATTTCACAAATAAATTATATATTAAAACTTTAGTAATTACAATGCAGTGCCAAGCGGCTGTATAATGCAATTATTAAATTTTATTCTGTTACATCTATTTACAAATAGTGAAAAAAACAGATTGTATACTGTATAGTGCATCGTCAGTGTGATTATGACAATAGTAGCAACAGCAACGGTTAATCACTTAGCCACAGTCCGCTTTCAGTTGACAGACCTATAACCAATGACGTACGAAGATTCATGGTTCAGCATACTCAGGCCCCGTGCCACCAACAGAATTTGCAATTATTTTTCTCCGTTATTATTTATTACAGCATAAATATGGACACTTTACAGTTACTATACAATAAATAGAAAAACGTGGCAAACTGTTCTGGTGAAATTTGCAAAAGTGAAAATGGCCAAACTGATTTCCTGTGGTTTAAAAAAAAACAAAAACAGATAGAAAAGAGCTTGCTCGGTAATGGACTGGATTTAAACGATCAAATTTGACATTATACGAAATATTGCTTGACATTTTCAAATTTTCCAGTGTAAGCAATAATAAACAAATAAACAGACCGTGTAAACTACTTATGGTTTGCTTACTTACTTATGGTTTACAATAACACAAAAAGACCACATTTAGTACGCTGCTATGTCACGCAACATGTGGTCATCTTTTGTAAATCAGACATAATTTAAATATTTCACTATTCAAAAACTAAAACACCTGTCTTATTATTTTAGGTCAGAATTTATCAGATTTTCGGCCACGTACGTTTTATATTACATAAATTACAGTTTTGCCTTTCATCTCCACTTATTAAAGGGCGGCCCAGGACCTTGATACTGAACTAAATACTGAACCGGGGCTCATAACATAACGTCTTAGCTGGGCAACTATACAGACAATATGCTATACTGCTTAGTCGTCTGTGGGTTAAAGTCCAACCTCCACTACTACGACTTGCTGTGGACGTGTGTCTGTGGTACAACTTGTGGATTTAATTTGCTGCAGGCTTCGATATGTTATGGACTGCTAAGTGCAGGAATGTTAATGTTAAGGCCTCGAAGGCTGTGTGGCCTTAAGGCCAAATTATTCAGCCTCGGATTCGGATTCTGACCTTGGCCTCAGCCTTGGCTCTGTGACATTTGGTCTCGGCCTCACAGAAAATGGCCTCAGGCCCTTGACAATTTACAGCGCACATGACATTAATGAATTTTCACAATCTAGCCGTGGACGTTCGTTTCCTTTTTTGTATTGGTTGCTTACTTAAAACTGTGACGTATGAAGGAGTTTGAAGTTTGAACTTGAAAGTTAAAACAATAGTCTTGGTCTTCATGCACAATGAGTTGTTCTCGAACATGTCTAGCCTCGGCCTCATACGTTGTGGCCTCAGCCTCATGTCCAGATGGCCTCATTAACATCCCTGTCTAAGTGTTGTAGGCGTGTGTGTAAGTATTGTAACTTGTTCTGGAATTGTTGTACAACAAGCTGAGAGCAAACTTGTCGAAATAAGTGGAATGCGGGCTGTAAGCAGCTCGTCGTCGGTTGCAGATATTCCGTCACAATGACGACCTATACACGCGCACATTCACACAACAATAGCAAGTAGTGATTTGTGCCAAGAACCGGGTATCCGAACCGGGTCCGAACCGGGTACCCGGACCCGGTTCCAAAATTTATTACCCGGTGCCAAATCTGGGCAATTGATATATAACACTTTATTCGCAACAAGTGCAGAACACAAATGACAAAGAAAAAGACAGACAGGGACAGAATAAGAAATTAAACTGTCAAAATGATCACAAACATCCAAGTACAACTGAAGCAAAGTGACTATAAACAGTGGATGCAAAAGAACAGTTAGTTTTTATACATAGTGAATCACAATCATAATAGTTTCGAAGGTTACCAAGATAACCATACTTGAAGTTCTGAACGCAAAACACACTACTGAGATATCTAAAGTTAGTAGCACATGATGACAAAAACTTCCACCTTACCTAGATCATAGTAATGCTTAATATGTAGGCAAGAAAAAGATATTGTAACAATTTAACAGATTCCATACGACTTGAAAATTTTACGGAAGGCATCATTCCAACAGACTCCTAATTGGCGGATAGCTTCGACAGTTACACGCAGTGAACCAATACAATATACACAAGCATATTTACTTTGACACAAAACACTATTACAAGATGCATAGAACAGATGCAATGATAGACCTACCCGTTTTTTTGGCACTGATTACTGCTGAAATGGCTGCAACCGATGAAAATCTCGTTACTTGCAGCCTTTGTGGCGAAATTCAGTAAGAAGTAAGTAAGTAAGATTTTGTTTGCAAGAAGATTCAATGTGAGCCATTTCGACGACACGACGGACTATACATATTTGATATCACAGACACGTTATAGGCATTTTATGAAAAACCTAATTTTGTAGAAAAATACTGGGGTATTAAATTAGTACCTGACACTTTATTGCCGTTTTTACGCACGAAAGCAGCTACTGCTTTAGCGCGTCTTAGCCAACACAATTCTGTATGTCCGTCCGTCTGTCTGTCCACACACGGGTAAATCAGTCAAAAACGGTGCAAGCTAGGATCACCAAATTTTCACCGTCGGCTGCCTGGATCGAAGACTCTAGTTTCAGGAACCGTAAAACGTTTCCATAAATTTGAAAAGGGTCACCCGCAGCGAGAGCGCTTAATGAGAGGGGGTCGGAAAAATTTGTGATTTTTAGCAAATAAGTCACTGTATCCCAGTAATGGTGCGAGATAGGGCCTAGGTTACCATTAATCACTAATAGAAAATCGTACACTGGCTCTCGATTGGTGCCGAATTCAATGACCCTGGATGACCTTGAACGCCAAAATAGGGGTTTTTATGGATTTTTTGGCGATTTCAAGTTGCAAGACACATTTCGATCGAAAGCGAATTGTGCCAAAATCAATTGAGAAAGACATGGACAAGCTGCATATAAAATTTTCAGCATTGGACATAGATTTCGACGGTCCTAGTCGCGATTTTCTAGCTTCAAGGAAACCTGCGCACAAGGGCATCAAAGAGCAGTAACCACGCAAAAGTCGTTATTTTACCGTTGTTGGCCAGTCTTTCGTGAAAAAGGTTGCAGATAGGCATGGGCATGTTGCCTATCACAACATTGAACAAGCACTAGGCCTAGTGACGAGATTTTTAGTGGCATAAAGATCGATGACTCTGAAAAACCCTGAACTTCCAAAATAAGGGGTTTTATTGATTTTTTGCAATCTTCGGCTGCAGAGCACACTTCAAGAATGAACTGCGACGAAATGGCTGGAGATAGACTGACAGTTTGCGAACAGGAACTGCTATAGGCTTTCGTGCGTCTCGTGAGCATTAGCTCAAATTTCTTGTTCCTGAACTGACGTAGTAACGTTAAACTATATATCTGGGTACCCGGGTAATTGCAACCAAATACCTGGTTCCTAAAATGAGTAATGCTGCAAATCACTAACAGCAAGGCATTGACAGTAAATTAGGTCATCGGACATGCCGTGATTTCGCAACAAAATAATGTGTCGTTTATTTGAGGTTTTCAACGTCTTTGACGTGTCCTTTCACTTCTTGCGCGCAACAGCAGCTACTGCTGTAGCGTGTCTTAACCATCGCAATTCTGTCCGTCTGTCACACGGGTGATTCTGTCAAAAACGGTGCGAGCTAGGATCACCACATCTTCACCGTCGGCTGCCTGGAAGACTCTAGTTTCAGAAACCATAAAGCTTTTCCATAAATTCGAAAGGGGTCACCCCGAACGAGGGCGCTAAATGAGAGGAAGCAGGAAAAATTTGCTATATCCATCCGATAAAGCGTTCGCTGAGCGATAGGTGGCGCCCTCTTGTGAGTATGAGTAAAACACCATAGACACTAGAGCCGTGGGTCGTCTGGCGGCCTCTGGCGACTGAATTTGTTTACTGGACTTTCTTTGAAACTGTAGCCAAAAGCCGTACGGGTGAGATCTATGGATGAAGTCTAAATGGATCACTAGCGTACGACGGTGCACTGCTGTTGCGCGTTCCCCTTTGCGTTAGCAGGGCTTTACTTGTTGAAATTAAAACTGGCACGCTGGTAGGCCTTAACTTACCGCTGCCGTGAAAACGTTGATACCGACTCTGGTTACACAACTTTTATTTTCGACTTAAGATTCCATATGAGACAGACAGGCAGACGTGTGAGGCACATAATGCGGCCTATGGGACGGATGCATCACAAACAACAAATCTCTGCTTTCAAACATAATAATATAGAGTTAACACGTAATCTTTGAAAAGTACGCTTCAAAATTCTTATCATGCGAAGTGACTGACGTATTAGTGAACAAAACATCAAAACAATTGGATAAATAAATACGGTAGTGTAATAAAATAAGTTGGCTGAAATAACTTAAGCGCGGATGCCATGTGATGCATAATGTCTTTATTTTTAGTTTTTGATTCTCTTTTGTTGACAGATTTTGGCAATAAGGCATAGCTTATAGCAGACCTCCTAGGAGCACCGTTGGCTATCCGTGCAGAATGTCGCCGAACGTCGAATATAATGATGAGAACTATTGTAAAGACACAGAGTCCGACAGCGACTAACAGTGGCCACAACCATCTCAGCATACCTGCAAAACATCCACTCCGATGAGCAAAATTTTACCCCCTAAATTCCGCCAAAATCGGTAATTTTCAGCTAAAATTTTGTAGTTATTGCCGCAACATTTTCCGACAGACTAAAAATTTTAAAAAGCGGCAAATGCTTCGCTCCTCCCCCTGCGACGACACCACTGCCACACAGTATAGCAAACAGTACAGTGAAATGTAAACATAACATCGATTCTAAGTAGTGTGGAGCGCTACAATGTTCCGAGATTGTTCTTAGCAATACTGGGTATATTTCTCAAGGTAGTGTAGCAACATAACAATAGATTATGCTAACACCACTGACGCTGAGTAGGGTAGTGCATTCATTGCGTTGCATCTTTCTGTTTTCGTTCCCCTGTCTTAGCAATACAACCAGGCCTATACAGTTATACTTCACACGGTAGTGTAGCAACATAACAGTAGATTATGTTGATTATATAGATCACTGAAGTTCTAATATACCGCTGACTCTGAGTAAAGTGGTGCGTTGCATCTTTCCGTTGTTGTTCCGAGCAATACAGCTGTAGTGTGCCCGGTCGCTGGGCTCTACGGGGCTGATCGCCAGTATTCTGTCGGCCCTTTTCTGGTCGTCTTGAATCAATCGTAGTCGTGAGCTCGGCGTGACCGGCGAGCCGTCTTTCTGCCAGGAGACCGACGGCTGCTCATAGCCCCACGCCTTGCAATTCACCGCATAGTCGCTGCCTTTCGCTATCCGCGACGACATCGGCAGGGGAGGAATGTACGGCTTCACTGCATCACAAACCCAACAAAACACCGCGTTGAAACACCCAGGACCCGGTGGGTTAGGCTATTCGTTGATTGCACGCGCCGTGTTCACCTGCGTCGAACGGCAAGTAACAAACATTGTGTGATAATCCCATATGGCAGGTGACGCTCCGCACCTCTGCGACGGGTTTCCCATAAAGCGCGCTATAGACATATTTTACTATAGATATATTTTACTTTTTAAATCCGCTAAAATTCACCCCAAAACCAACCCAAAACTTAATTTGATAATTGATTGTAGTTTATCGTTCCACTAGCAGTGAAATACGTTGTAGCGGAAAGTCAAGCAATGCATTTGCAAATTCTTGGATATTTTATGCTCTAGGGCCTAATTGTAATAAAAACTCAGATAAATAAGCCATGCATGCAGGATGGGCTTTTCAGCTAAGATTTAAATTAGGCTTTTTCAAAAACCGGGTTTAACCAAAAGATCAGCGGCAATAAAACCGAATTATAGGCCCTACAAAATAAAACGCACGAAGCTGGGTTTTTTAAGCCAGCGTTTTCAACCCTGACACAATACAAAGCGTGACAGATTTAGACTACAGGTAGATGCACACAACATTACATCTCCAATGCTCTGACGTAGCGTCGACGTTAGGTATACTCGTAGGCGCAAACAGCATCACTCAAAATAGCGTTGAAACTTTTGAAACTTCATTCAACACCCGCTTATTCCATTTTTTATTCCACTCCAGACCTTGGTTTAACATACACACAATTGCCTCTCCCAAGAAAGTGAGTTAAAATGTTTAAGGTCTCTCCGTTAGCATGTGCAAATTAATTTGCAAATAAATCAAAACACTACAAACAGATGTTGACGAAATTCTGTGGAGATGGAGAGAGATGAGGCATCGTTTCAGAGGAAAGTTACTAGAGTGACTGACTGCGGATTCTACAGGGTGTCTCAAAAATGTGCCACTTTTATTTGTGGAATAGCTCCGTGAAACACGTCGAACTTGGAAATTTTTGTCACGCAAAATCCTAAAACAAATTGATGTAAACGATTACAATTTTGGCCACCTCACCTTAATAATGCCGCTACACTACCTTGTGAAATGCAGAAGTCGCAGTTTGACAGTTTACAACGAGAAATTCATACTGGCTAGCGCATGCATCGCATCAGTTCAGAAAACCACTGAGACATAAAATTTGGCACGGTTGATTACGTCGGCTAAGTGACCCCTAATGCAGAATTTTATGTAAATCTGGCCAAGAGGGGCTTCTCGGCAAATAGGTGAAATATATGCAAAAATTTTTCTAGCTATACATATACTTTTTTCTTCAACGCACCTACAAGTCAAGACCCCTTAGGGGATTTTTATGCGCAATAGTTCAAACTTCAAACGACGCGGTCTCGCGCAAGGTGCAAACCTTTCAGGGTTAAAAATAACGTTTAATATTTAACGTATTTATTAGAAAAATTCGAAAAATTTACAATGGCGCCTATGGTGAAAAATAAAAAACAATTCTTTAAACGATCATAACTTTAGCTGTGTATAAGATAGAGTCGTAATTTTTGGTTTTGTGGTATGGTTTTTGAAGACGGCCAATTTAACAGTGTCATTCAAACAGTGGCGTATTTAGGATTTGGCAAAGGGGGGCCATGGCGAGCGCGCAGAGCGCGAGCCTATAACGGGGGTCTGGGGGCGGAGCCCCCAGCGGGGTCTAGGGACAGAGCCCCTGGTCGAGGTCTGAAGCTGAAACACTTTTTGCTTTTGAACGTTCAATAGAAGCCGCAAATTCGCCCATTTTTTTTCTGAAATTTGCTGGAAAATGGCAAAAAACGCACCTTTTTCATATAAAGTCGCCTGTAAAACATTTTCGTGGTCGGGCCAAAGGGGGGCCATCGCACCGTGGCCCCCCCTAAATACGCCACTGCATTCAAATTTACCCCCGGACTCTCCCTGGTTGCCATGGCAACGAAATTTGGACAAAATGGACTATAACTCGGCTTCTGCTTCTCCAAGATCTTTGCGTCCAATCGGCGGTTTTGGGGGACGGGCTATTGAATGAGGCCAATCTAATTTCACCACAACCGACCCTTGTTGCCATTTTAATGTCACGTGACCCCCAAACCGTCAAGATCCTGGAGCCCGATTCACAAACATTGTCGTAAGACATGTCGTAAGACATGTCATAAAATTATCATAACTCATCATTTAAGATGTCATAAGATTATC
>Ga0209367_1009331_pt1 | contig 13326 bp, 6 predicted proteins | sample WorMetLIZISLAND2_FD_187412 | JGI IMG/M metagenome (GOLD analysis project Ga0209367, IMG submission 187412) | Marine gutless worms symbiont microbial communities from Max Planck institute for Marine Microbiology, Germany - Olavius geniculatus... ... | reverse complement strand
ACATTAAACGATCTAGGCTTACATGGGCGTTGGAAGTGTTTGAAAGTTGGGGGAGCAAGCAGTGTCCGGGGGCCATGGCGAGCGCGTGGAGCGCGAGCCTATAATGGGGTCTGGGGGCGGAGCCCCCAGCGGGGTCCAGGGGCAGAGCCCTTGATGGGGGATCAGGGGGGCAAAGCCCCCCTGAAGCTGAAAGCTTTTTGGTTCTTGAACGTCCCACAGAGCGGCAAAACTCTAAGATGTCTAAGTCGATTCGACTCAGTCTAACATCGCAGTGCAGAAAGCTCAAACTTTTGGGGGAGCAAGAGCTATGGCCTGCTCTCCCGTGCCAAAAGTTGGGGGAGTAGCTGCTCCCTCTGCTCCTCCTGTTCCAACGCCCATGTAGGCCTAATGCAAAAAATACGGGTTCTCAAATTTGGCGTAAAACACAGAGGTGGAGTAGTGAAAATGGGCGATTTTCGCCCAATATGTCACTGCATCTCAGAACCGGCTACGGGTAGCTGATCTACATAGCGTCGATCATCATAGTCTATTCGTGCAGTGTGACGTCACAGTGTTTCATCGTCAAAACTCTGGATCGGCTGCAGCGTGCTCACATCATCATTCTGTTCTGACAGTTTGTCGCTCGCTGTAGGTAGTCTTATAGTCGTCGCTAACATTCAGTCTTGGTTGGTTGTTTGTTGGTGGAAATCACTGGAGTCATGTCGAAGGAGCAGAGCACTCGTCGGCGTAGCGCCGGTGGGGGCAGCATTGCCCTACCTCCACAGGTTCCTCAGGTCGACATGTTCGGCCGCCGCATCAAGAAGGTACAGAAAACTTCACTCACTGCAATGTGAATATTACGTTTTAATGTTGCCAAACTAGAATTTAACGACTTTGTGCATTTTTACGCGCGAAAGCAGCTAAACTGCTTTAGCGCGTCTTAGCCATCGCAATGCTGTCTGTCCGTCTGTGCGTTTGTTCGTTTGTCTATCTGTCTGTCTGTCACACAGGTTGATCAGTCAAAAACTGTGCAAGCCAAATTACCAATTCGGCTGTCTGGAAAACTTTAGTTTCAGGAACAGTAAAACTTTTTCATAAATTCAGAGAGGGTCACTCCGAACGAGAGCGCTAAATGAGAGGGGGTAGGAAAAGTTTGCGATTTTTAGCCAATAAATCGCTGTAGCTTATCTCAATAACGGTGCGAGATAGGGCCTAGGTTACTATTGATCACTAATAGGAAGTCGTACACTGGCTCTTGATTGCCACTGAATTCAATGATCTTGGATGACCTCAAACGCTGAAATAGGGGGTTTTATTGATTTTTTGGCGATTTCGGGCTGCGAGACACATTTAAGAGCGAATGCGCCCAAATGAAATGAGATAGACATGAAAGAGCTGCATGTGAAATTTTCAGCATTGAACGTAGATTTCGATGCTCTAAGTCTCGATTTTTTTAGGTTGAAGGAAACCTGCGCACGAGGGCATCAAAGAACGGTACTCTCGTAAAAGTCGTTATTTTACCGTTGTTGGCCAGCCTTTCGTGAAAACGGTTGCAGATAAGCATGGGCTTGCTGCCCATCACAACAAGCACTAGTGACGAGCTTTTCAGTCGTATCAACATCGACGATTTTGAAAAACCCCAAACTTCCAAAGTAAAGGGGTTTTTTGGGAGTTTTCAACGCATCAGCTCGCCAGCTCCTGGCTGATCTTGGAAAAGAATCGCAATTAATACTGGCGAGGCTAGAGAGACCAGTTATTTGTTTCAGAAAATTTCTGTTTTGGTGCAGCGCTTCAATGCTGTTTTGTTGCACGACAGTTTGGCGGCCGCTGACTGCACGGACTGACGATCGTACCCACCTTTGTATTGCGTAGTTAATTTTTAGGCTCCCTCGGGAACGGAGTACCGAGGGTAAAAAAATTAATTAACTAAAAGAAAGAGGAAAACCAGAGTACGAATTGGTCGTGACAGAATTCGACAATTTGAAGAACTAAAGAAAAAAATATAAGAAAAAGAAGAAGAAGACAGACTTGCCGCAACGATAGCGATTAACGTACGGGCAGTTACGTGACGGGGATTTTCATTTCCGTGACAGTAAGTCGCAGGGCGACCTTCACGCTGGGCTCTGCCCCAGTTTTTAGTTTTTCGGCTGTTAGGAAAAGTTTTTTTTTCTGAAAAATCGTGATTTTTATTTTTATTGTTTTTACACGGTAGTGTGGTTTCATAATTAAGGTGTGGTGGGTATGTTGCACAATGTTTGATTCAGCTTCAATAATTTAAAAATTTAAATCGGACAATTGTTTGTACAGAGATTGCATAATGTCTGTTGAGGTATTTTAATTTGGCCTACCCTGTATATCGTGTTCTTATGAATAAATAAAGATTGACAACGACAGATTAATTGATTAATTGAATGACTGATTAATAAATTTAATAATTGGAATTAAAGGTATCGTACGAGAACACGTACAGGATGGAGCCGAAGGTGAAGTTTCCTGTCGATAAAGCAACGTCCATTATCAAGAATGTGGTCGATGCTCGCCTGATTGACAGACAGTATGAAGCGGACAAGTGCATGCACATTTGCAAGTCACTCGCCAACGACATCAAGGAGCACATCAAAGATCTCTTCGTCAGTCCTTCATAATATAGCTACTTACTCCGCTCTGTCACCACTGTATTTATTGCACAGATGTAATGAACATTAAGGGAAAATTATTTTAAGAAAACATTTATGTAATCGTTGAATAAAACAACGTAGGCTACCGGGTACCGTTTTTTCACTGCACTTTTCTGGATGTACTGCGACCGACGACCTCTAGAACGGTAGAACCCTATATTCAAAAGTTAATGTAACGTGGGTTTTTGTGTGCATAATACTGCGGCTAACCGCGGAAGTACCCAGCCAGCCTTGAGCAAAGCTTGACGATTTAGTTGCTTTTTTATCTAATATTCGCAAGACGTTATGCTACCGTCCTAGGCCTATTACTCTGGCTGCACGTCTGTTTATCTGCCTGACTGTCCCGTACCAGCAGTTACTAACTGGAAAGGAACAAAAACTTCAAAAAACCGAAATTTGGGTGAACGTTTATCAGTAAGTAAAACAACTAAGTAGGACGTAAATTTACGTCATATGTAGTGCATAACGTTGAAATTAAAATTTAATGCGCACGGCAAGGGTCACCGATGTGCCAATGTTTACTTCAAATTGTCAAAGATAGAGATCGCCTGACCGTACGTCACAAACCTCGGACGAATAAGTCATATCTCGCGTAAATGTTAACTTAATTCTGGAAAGTGCACCGGCTGGCCTGCTCACTACACACTACTAAGACGCGGTGCAGTGGGCGGATACACTGGTGTGCGCTGTGAGCAGCCTGGACGGGCGGCCGCATACATGGCGCGGCGGACATCTTGGCTTGCTGTGTTGGTATAGATCGAGCGCTACAAGTACGTGGCGGTGGTGAGTCTTGGTCCGACAGCTAACAACGAGTTGATCATCGCCAGTCGTTGTCTGCTCGATCCGGAGACGGATACGTTCGTCTCGTACACTTACGACGAACACGGCCTCTACTGCGTCGCCACCGTCTACGCTTTCTACCGAGAATAATCAACCACATCATCTTCTCCACTTCACCACCAGCTTGCGTCTGCCCGTCATCATTCCATGCTGACTTATGCCCATTTCGCACCTACGACGCCGACGCGACTTAACTGCTGAGTTGAGTCAAGTCGCGTTGGCGTCTTTGGTGTGAATTGGCCATTTGCTCGTCTGCGGAAAAAATAACAAAAATAAATATAACAACAACTGGAGACGGTTTGTCGCCGTGATAAACTCCGTTTACCGTTTAGCACAAAGCGAAAAGTGGCGCTACAAATTTGCAGAGAATTTGCATTTTATTGCGTATCATACGCGTACGATAGGCGATTCAAACGTGCGCTCCGGAGTTCGAAATAATGTGAACTTTTGAGATCGGACCTTAGGCAATATGCTTTAGTCGTCTACGCTATTTTGTGTTTGAATGATTTGTGATTGAATGATTGATTTACGATTGCATCATAATTGTAGCGTTAACAGGTCTATACCGGCAAACGTAGGCCTACCTAATAATAATTCTTTACGGACGCTAAAGTGAAATGCGTTAAAATACGAGAAATACAAATAAGCCTAGCCCATGCCTATAATTTGCAACATTTTTGCGAACTTTTTGTTTTAGACCTAGGGACCTACCTGTGTGTTCACTGTAGAGTGCACATAGCCATTCAAAGATCTGTCGTTAATTTCGATACCGATTGAATTTGAAAGCGCGTATTACATGGGAACAGCGAAATTGGCATATTATATTTTACGTTCTGTGCTAGTAACAGTTTCCACTAGGCTATGAGTGTTTCGATTTTGTACGCGACTCTCAGATATTTACTGTAATATTGGTACTGACACCATTGGGCCCAGTAGACACGTACGCGTCCTTAGGAGTTATTATGTCGTCTGATTTGAGTCTTGAGAAACATGTCTCAGCCGTCAGTGCTACCTACTTCTTTCATCTCAAACAGATTCGTCGTGTCCGGCAGTCGTTGGATGTCGGGTCGGCTAAAACCCTCGTGCAAGCATTTGTGACATCTCGCGTCGACTACAGTAACGCTGTGCTGGCTGAGTCGCCGAGAGTCATAACAGACAAGTTGCTGAGAGTGATGAATTCAGCTGCCCGCGTCGTCACTAACAATCGGAAGTACGACAGTGGTTTGTCGCGATTAATGCGTGACGAGCTCCACTGGCTTGATGTCACCGATCGAGTACGATTTAAGCTTGCAGTGCTCATGTATCGATGTCTCCATGGAACTGCTCCGCCGTACTTGGTGGACAGTTGCACACTCACAGCAGAAGTCACTGGCCGTCAATATCTGCGTTCTGCCACTTAGCAAAAGTTGGTTGTACCGCGCTATCGATTGAACAGTTTCGGTCGTCGGCGCTTTTCTGTGGCAAGCCCGTTGACTTGGAATTCGCTGCCAGACAGTCTTCGTGATCCAGAACTGAATCTCGATACTTTCAAACGTCAGCTAAAGACATACATTTTTGCGAAATATTGATGACAAAATGTATTAAGCGCATTAGAGATCTTTTTGAGTATGCGCTGTATAAATTTACACTTTAGGCCTACTTATTTACTGAAAATAGTGTTTTCTCAGACATACGATTACGGTTATGGAGGGGCATCCTAACGTTAGATGTAAAAAAACATTTTAATGTTTTTCTAAAAGTTTAAAAAACACGTTTTTATGTTTTTAAAATTATTTTTAATGTTTTTTTAGTTTTATGTTTTTTTTATTTTAAAAATGTTTTTGTGCTTTTCAATATTGTGTTTTTTGTTTTTGTTAAAACATAAACATACAAAATTACAAATATGATTCATTTCTCATGGGCAAATTGCGTTCAGCTGTTTTTGATCTATACATTCAGTACATTCCAGTTTTTAGTTTTTACAAATGGTATGTTTTTGTTTTTAATTATTTGAGTTAAATATTCTTTGCGTGTATAATGGCGAAAAAAGTAGCGATTGGAAACATCTGCAGTTTTATGTTTTTTATCCATGTTTTTATAATGTTTTTATAAAAGTGAAAAACATGTTTTTGATGTTTTTTATTGGTAAAACAATGTTTTAACATCTATTATCTTGACCATTTAGTCAGTGAGAGAGAGTTACCAAATGCGAAGTAATTTTTGTTATAAAATTTACTTTTTTAATTTTTTTGTTTAGGAATACTGTTTGTTAGCCTCGTTTTACTGTCGTCTGTGTTTCTACTGTATTGGTTCAAGTTGTTCTAATTCAAATAAACAACTATTGGTTGATTGCTTAAATAATTTCACCGCGGACTCAACGGCGGCTCATGTGGACGGAACAGCGGCTCGCCGTCAGTGGATCGAATTTCTTTCGGTCTACTAGTCAGTGTGCGTCCCTCATCAGGTGTGCCTGCTAGCAACACAGGTAGAAGCAAACCAATCAAACTTACCTGCGCGCCAGTGTCAATATAGCTTGCTAGCGTAAGTAAGCAGTGAGCCCTATTGACAACGGTCTATATGTGTAAGTTGTACAACAGCTATTGTTGTCGATGAATGGAGTTAGGCAGATGCTGTCGAAGGCTTAGGCTCGCAGTCGCTTACGGAGCGACGTTAAAGCCTATGCGATTGGCAGCGTTGACTGTATTATAACTTACTAGGTAGGGCATTAACGTTTTCAGGAGGTGAAATTCTGCAAAACGTAGTTTGTGAGCACATATCCAGAACGTGGATACATTACGTCGATCTACAGGTAACGTTTAGCGAAACGATTTTGAGGTTTGCAAAGCGTGAACACTACTTTTGTTTAATACAATGTATGATTAGTTTACGTAAGCCTATTTCTGCTGGCATCCGCTGCTAGACCAATACTGGTGTTGACCAAGCAGCGGGAGGTGCACGGCGGACCTATAAACGAGACTGGATGCTGGCTTAAAGATTTTGGAATGCTGCACATGATGGAGCATCAACATTTGGAAGGATGGCCTCTAGTTACTAAAACATTTTGTACACTCACAACATAACGGTTTAAGCCGCAAAATGTTGGACGTCTCAACAGTTAATAGTTGTCGAGATTTCTGTAGTACATTTATTGTAAAAACAGAATTCGCATTTGCCATTTATTGATCATGCTAGTGGTAGTAATCCGCAAGTTCATACTTTTTTGGCTACGTTGGCCACTGTAAAATGTTTGAGCGACTGATGAATGTATTGATTGGTCGACCGTCGACTTGTATGTAGGTCTTTGTTGCTGCGGAGCTTTGTGGACAAGGTATATCTACGAAGGATCGTTTGGACTGCTGACGTTCAGTCACAACTTACTATGTGGTGAAAGTATCGCAGTCGTGTGGCCGAGTGTTGCGTCGGCGACTGAGGCAACTGTCCATCCACCATGTCGTTAATGTTTCCACAGTTGACGTCGTTCTTCTCAGACCTCAAGTATGGCCTGACGTCGTCTCGGCGCGGCTCACACCCCACGGCGGCGTCCAGAGCGACGACGTCGTCAATGGATGATGAACTGGACGACCACCCACACGACGACTCACGCCCGGCGCCCGGCTACAACTGTCTCGGCAGTCGGTCAGCGTCGATGGAGTGCGGACTGAGTGCGGTCGGACGCAAGCGACGTCGACGCCGCTTCAAGAAACAGCCACTGTGCAGCGCCGAGAGCCTCGACCGACTATCAGACCGAGTCTACAGGTATAGGTCCCAGCAGTAACCAGACATTTCAGATTTAAAATTCGGACCTAGAACATTTAGGATTTTAGTTCCGAAATGTCTCAACTGTTTTACATAGGTTTGAAATGTCCATTGGACATTTATGTCTTAAGTCCGAAGTGTCCGAACTCTTCGGTTCTAAAAGTATAAAACACTTCAGCTCACCCCTCCCCCAACCAGACTTTGGTCACAGGTCACCCCTAGCAGAACTCGCCGTTTTTCCTCAGCGGTGATCGTAACCGTCGGCATTATCATTACGAGGAATGGCAAAACTAAGTTGGCTTGGGTGGCTTGGTGTACCTGCAAACAGTGGCATACATAGTCGTAATGTGTTTTGGCGCCCCACAACATCTAATGCAACACGACAGAGACGGCGTTTTGGGTATGTTTTTGCTTTAAGTTCTGAAAAGATCAATGCTAGTTACTGATAAAAGGTTGAAACTTAAAGGCTAAAGGTGTGTGGACAGATCTCAGAGTGAGAGCTGTATGGGAACACAGTGTTACCTGCCACACGACACAGGTAGAAAAAAAGCCCGCCTTAACCCCAGCCGTGCAAACTGATACTGGGAGATTTGCCTACTCGGCAGAAGAATGTCTAGGCTGAGTCAACGTGGACGTGTGTGTATTTGCAGCGCGATGTCGTTGATCGAGATGTCTCACCAGCACAGGTCAACTCCCGCTCGCGCCACGTTTGCTCTGGAGTTCAATGAAAACCACAACGAGCCAGACGACGCGAACGTCTCTGGTGAGAGGTTTTCGTCGGATCTCGTCGGTACCGGCATTCAGCCGTCCAACGACTTCATTACACCTAAGCGCAGGTCAGTACAGCTTGGCAACTTACAGTATTTGAGCTTGGTACGCGACCGTCCTGTGCGCCACGTTACGTGCATTGTTCGTTCATCTGTCTGTCTGTCTGTTTGTCTCGCAAAAGTTTCTGGCTCAAAAACAGAAACGCATAAAAAACAAAACAGGTTTTGTCATGGAAACGAGTGTATAATTTACATAAAGTTCTAAGGTCAACGGACGTCAAAAACCTTAAGAAAACGACGTAGGTAAGTCTACATGTTGACGTACGATAATGGCGTGTACTGGCGTTGGGTGGCTCTGCCGTTGACTGCAAGCTAGAGCTACCCATTCTAGTTATACGTCTAGTTTGCAGTTGTCATCTATGTCTCAATTGTCTCATGCAGGGGCGTCCATTCCCCCTCAGCACCAGGAGGCAAGCAGGCAACCTTCCTTCATCTCGGATGCCATCCATCTTTTCTTTTTTCTCTCCTTTCTTTTTTCCCCTTTCCGTCCTCTCCCATTTTCCCTCCCCTTCTCTCTCTTTTCTATTCTGTTCCTTTCCTTCTGTCTTCACCCTTCCTTTTTCTTTTTTCCCTCTCCCTTCTCTTAGAAGTAAGACCCCTTGAATCTAGCTAGAGGTCTGCGAGAGTGCTGTAAGCTCCCCCAGCTGGGGTCTGGGGCGGAGCCACAGCCGAAATCAAATGAGTGGATTTGAACCTTTAAATATGACATCTGGTGGCAACAAATTTAATTATTTTCCATGTAATTAACTGAGCAAATTTAGTGCACTTTATACAATATAAGCAAACAAGGGTGGCTTGGCACCATAACTGTAAAAGTGGCCGTAGCCAGAATTTTTTGTTTGGGAGGTTTGACCTTCCCCTTCTTTTCCTCTTTCCCCTACCTTTATCTTTTCTTTTCCCTTCTTTTGCTTTCTTTCTTCCCTGCCTTTTCCCTTTTTCCACTTCCCTTTTTTTGCCCTAGAAGTAGGACCCCTCAAATCCAGTTAGGGGTTCTGGGGGAGCGCTGTGAACTCTCCTTGTGGAGTCTGAGGCAGAGCCCCAGCCGAGATCGAATTAGTGCATCTTAGCCTTAAAATATGACATCTGGTGACAAGTTTAATTATTTTCCTCAGAATCAACGGACCAAATTTAACGCATGCAGTTAAAATAATAAAAGCAACAAAGGCAGCGGAATGTAGTGGACGCTCCTAATCCCATGGCAGCATGTAGGCTTTGACCACGCCTCTGATTTTATGTAACAGAATCGTCAAGAATGCATTCAGGGCTATACATACTTGCCAAAGTGCACTGCACAACACTTGACTTAATATTTAGCTTTAATCTACACGGTGTTTCATACCCCCTTTTTGTTTTTTTTATAATTTACTCAAATTACAAACATTTTACATAAAATTTTTACCAGTTGTAGCTGAAGAAATACTAATTCGAAATATTTGAACAAAATGTAGCAGTTGATTAAATATTCTTTGCTAGTCGTGATGTAACGCTGACGTCATAATGTGTCACAGGTACAAACTTGCTAGTCTCAACTAGTGCTGTCAGTTGCTACCCTGCTTCGATGGTGAACTTAATCTTGTTTGCTAATGAAAAATGTTTATCGTGTCAGCACTGAGCAACATGGAAACATGAAATCGGGCGTCTTGTGATCCAAAAACTCAACATCTTGCAAGCTCGGTGCATAGTGCACTGTCTTGCTAGAACATGTGAAATACCAACTATCCCCACAGACACGTAAATTCGATCGCTTTGCACGTTTTTTGTGGCTGCAACTGTAAAACATCAAATATTTGACACCAACGAACCAGATTTTTCACCATTGAAGCAGGGTAGCAACTGGCAGCACCAATTGGGATTAGCCTGTTTGTACCCGTGACACATTATAATGTCAGCGTTACATCACAACTAGCGAAGAATATTCAATCAACTGCCATGTTTTGTTAAAACATTTCGAATAAGTATTTATTCAGCTACAACTGGTAGAAATTTCATGCAAATTGCTCATCATTTGAGTGAATTATGAAAAAAAACAAAAAGGGGTCTTTTTATGAAACACCGTGCATGAGCTGAAAAGTGGCACACTGTTAGCGATAGAACGGTCACGGCAATTTTAATTATTTCACTTTTCTTTGTTTTAGTGTTAGGAGCCTAAATGCAACGGCGGACAGACACGAAGGGTCGGACAGGCAACTTGGGCAAGAACCTTTATGCGGCCTACTAGGAGGACGACGCTAAACAGCGGTTCTAGATGCATTGATCTACGAGTAATTAGCTCTGGCGGATGAGGTTTTGTTTTTGTGTCTGTCTGCCACTCATGCGGATAATGTATGTGCACGCATGTCTATAGGCGCGTGCATAATGTTGTGTAATTTAAACGATACCGACTTATTTACCGTACAGCAGTAGAAGCAGGGGGCCAGTTCGAATAATTTAGACTCGTGTACACGTAGGCTCAAGTCTAAAATACTCGCAGTACGGTTAGGGTTGTTTTCTTCTTTTCTCAGAGTTACAACAAGCAAACATTCAATGAGAAGGCACTCAATCCATTCTACGACACAACAGCTCGCAATAGCGAATGTTTTCGTCTAGGTCCTATAGCGCAGATCCGGTAAAATACTTATGCTCTTGCGATTTTTTCCGTGCTTTTAGCAGTGAGACTGTCAAATCACTGGAGAAGCATTAGGGGATGTTTCCTCGGACTCTTTGATGTTGGGGCTCCGTAGATTGGAAAGTGACCATAAGTTAGTATTCTAATTCCAACCTTAGTTAATTTACATGGCTGTGATACGTCAACGTTACGGTAAGACGAACCGTCAACTTACGGCGGTAATTACGTCTCGCTTTGTGCTGCGAAATCTTTTTATGACGTTTTTTTACAAAGGTTTATTACTGATGCATAGACGTTGTAATGCGCGCATGGTCCTTTGTGCAAACTTGTGGTCGCTGTACATTTCACATAATAATAATTATGATAGTGTTGCATGTGCACTGTGCAGTGTATACGCGGGGAAGACGTCGACACCGAAAACTGGTGGACGGACGAAAGGACGTCGAAACGTCAACAGCTCAACGCCGGTAGTCACGAAAGCCGTCGCCGGACAGCAGAAGAGTTTACCTCTTATGCCTGACCAAGCGCCCCTGTCACCTATCAGTACACAACCACCAGGACTTACTGCAGACCAGACATCCATCTCCCTGCAGCGCACCAACAGCTCGCAGTCAAGCGCGTCCGCCGCCAGTAGTGTCAGCGGCAGCGGCGGTGTGGCGTCTTCTTCCAAACCAGTACTCGCGGGATCTGGTCCTAAGCTGGGAGGACCTATTTCCAAGCCCCATTCAACGGGGGTCTTACAACCGCCGGACGTTGTTAACCAGGCGCCCTCAAGGCGGCCCGGTAGAGACCCTTGTCGACGTGGTGCGGTGGCGGCCCCTAGCGGACCGGCGGATAAACCTGTAGCTGGCGGAAGATCACAGTCTTCACCTGGAGATCATCGGGTAAAAACCAATCCAACTCAAGCGACGGCGCCCAGCCGCGGCGGGGTGGCTGTCCCAGGAGTACGCTCTGTAACCCCACGCACCCACCACCATCAGCAAGTGGACAGGAGCCTGGGTAGCGTAGACGCTCCAGCTCTCTCGGCGTTTGTGGATAGATCTGGTCTCGTCTTTGACGTTCGGTCCAAGTCAGCTTACAGACGTGGTCGCCTGCTTGGCAAGGTACGTACGCAGATCCAAGTCACTGTTGCTGCAAACGTTTAGAGATTCTGGTTTTTTGACAGAGCCGTGTTTTAAAATTTGTGAAAGTTTTTTTACTGAGTGTTTTTTTCTCTAAAATTTTCTATTAACGCCTAAAATCAATGTAAAAATAATCGTAATTTAAAACTGGAAAAACATGTCGGCCTAGTGCCGACATAATGTGCGGCCGTCCGCTTATTTTTTGAGTAATTAAGCTGAAAATTTTCACGTTGGTATGTAGGAAATGTTCATGAAAGTTTTGGTGTTTGTAAGCCTTCTTGTTTTCAAGTTAGGAGCCTGGACGGTGAACCGGATACGGACATTCCAGCGCCCCAATCATGCAGCTTCACTGATATTTGCCTCATTATAGGTTCCTACGTAATTAAACGTGTCTTAAATCTGTAAGTTGAAGTGATCGCTGGATATTGTGTAATCGTGTTGCAGGGAGGATTTGCCAAATGCTACGAATTGACTGATGTAAAGACAAATAAAACATACGCCGGAAAGATCATCGCCAAAGCTCGTATTGTCAGAAGCAGTCAAAGAGACAAAGTGCATAGATTTGTTTTTCATTGTTGTATTAATAAAGTTCTGATTTAATACTTACCTGAATAGACACGTCGCGCGATACTATAGTCTCCATATTCGTGGTCTTGCGGTGTAAACTGGTGTCTGGCTGAGGCCGCCGAAAAAGCGCATATTAGCGCCAGCCTGTCGGGTGTCTGCCTTGTTGCTTGGAATGATTTCTTGTTTGCACTTTTTTTTATTCATTTTCAACCGCTTTGCCAGCTGTGGGTTCCTATTCAGTTTTTTCTGTATTCGTCAGGTAGCAGCATTATTTTTGTCGAAAGTTTGGGGTCTCTGATTGCTTTTTTATAGTTTTTTTTTGTTTCAAAACGTGTAAACTTTATAAAACATCTATGGATACTTGATTTAATCTGGCTCACTTTATTTTTTGTACAGTAGATTTTGCATACTGTCACTTGGCTGCTGTTGGGGCACTGCCAGCTCGTGTCTTGCCCAACAGTTGAATGTTGTCTTTCGTTGGTACAAAATTATAACGTGAAGACGGACGAATAAGATCGTGCCAGCATTGGCTACTAGTATATTTCTGGTTTCAAGCAACGTTTGTGTAAATTTATGAAAAAATGTCGGTCTTGATACATGCAAGTCAGCTCCGGCATAGCGCTTCTGATTTGCTGTTGACATTGTGACAATAACGCTATAAGATAAGGTAATAAAATAGCTTAACTCGTTTCATATTTATATTAGTTTGTAGGTCGTCTTAAAAATATAATATTTCTTTTCAAAGGGCATCTGTATGTGAGAATTATTTTTTTCTTAATGTATTTTATGCAGTATTTTTGTGTCCCTGTTTATTCAGTTTATTCATTTATTCATCCAGACGTCGTCCACAGGGTGGTCCAAAAAAACGGATACCCAGTTTTATTTTTGGGATAACTTCGGTAATTCAGCACCGATTTTAACCATTCTTTCACTGTTACAAGCAGAAATTTATGGCGCGTAAACGTGAAGTTCTT
>Ga0209367_1009330_pt1 | contig 13328 bp, 6 predicted proteins | sample WorMetLIZISLAND2_FD_187412 | JGI IMG/M metagenome (GOLD analysis project Ga0209367, IMG submission 187412) | Marine gutless worms symbiont microbial communities from Max Planck institute for Marine Microbiology, Germany - Olavius geniculatus... ... | reverse complement strand
GCAAAAGACCATCAAACATTGTTGAATTTTGCAAGTTGATTTCATCTGACTAATCACCGGACCAAAACTACAATTTATGTGGGACGATGGCGGGCCACATGAAATCCCCTCGCAATCCGCATGCGGGCCGCGGGTTGGACAGCACTGAGCTAATCAGACTGGCATAAAGTAGGCTCAGTTGACGGCCGATCACCTAATCGCCGATCATGTAATTGGAGATTGAAAATGCACGGAAAAACAAAACACAGTTGATCGATGATCAATTCTGAACATCAAGTTAATCGAAGATCAGTAAATCGGAGATCAAATTTAATTTGATTGGCGATGGAAAAACCGGACCTTAGTAGTCAGTGTTAGTGGTAGAGGGTGGCATCATAGCGTAACAATTAGGACATTAGATTTGTGATCAAAAGATCGTGGGTTCAACTCCCGGTCATGTCACTATCGAGTGGTTGCTACTTGGATGGGTGACTGCATCATTTACATCTTACATGTGATCCCATATGGCAGGTTATGTTCTGTAGCTCTGATGGGTTTCCCATGAAAAGATGCAGCAGTTAATCCATAAGTAGTAGTAGCAGCTGCAGCAGCAGTAGCAGTAATGGTAGTATCATACCACACTGACTGTTTGTAGTTCTTGATAAATTGTTGTTTTTCTTCTGCATCTTCAATCCAATATACTGACTCAGTAGTAGTAGTAGTAGTAGTTGTTGTTGTTGTTTTAGTATTGTGAATAGCAATAGTAGCATCCTACCATAGTGACTGTTTGTAGTTGTTGATAAGTTGCAGTTTCTCTTCAGCATCTTCAATCCAATAATGACTCGGTGTCACGAAGTCTGATTTCACACGACACTCTGGGCATGCCCTGAAACATAACAGTCACAGTATTCAACAGCACTGTAGCAGGGAAGGAGGGACCTAGGGGTGGCAACTGGCTCCTAAAAATCTAAATATTATTAACCTGTCAAAAAGTCGTATCATTGGAAAATTGTATGCCGCTGAAAATGTAAAATTTAAGGCTAAAAATCACTCATTTTGGTCTACGGCAAAACTGAAATTATGAACACGCATAATCTCTTCTGGCAGAAATTTGCAAAATGAAAAACTGCAACATTTCCCCCCCCCCCAGTTTCTTAACCACTTTGCCACTGACTATATTATTAAAGTAAACAACAGGAACTACTGGAACAGTGGAATCACCACACAATAAACACGTTGCTACACTATCATGTGAAATTAACAAAAGATTGCTAACAAAAAAACAAGAAATTTGAGCTAGTGCTCATGAGACGCGCAAAAGCCTATAGCAGTGCCTGTTCACAAACTGTCAGTCTATCTCCAGCCATTTCGTTGCAGTTCATTTTTAGTGTGTGTGCTGCAGCCGAAGATTGCAGAAATCAATAAAAGCCCCTTATTTTGGAAATTCAGGCTCTTTCAAAGTCACTGATATTGATATGACTGAAAAGCTCATCAAGCTTGTTGTGATAGGCAGCATGCCCATGCCTATTTGCAACCGTTTTCACGAAAGACTGGCCAACAATGGTAAAATAACGTCTTTTACAGGGGTACTGCTCTTTGATGCACTCATGCGTAGGTTTCCTTGAACCTACAAAATCGAGACTTGGACCATCGAAATCCACGTTCAATGCTGAAAATTTCATATGCAGCTTCTCTATGTCTATCTCAATTGATTTTGACGCAATTCGCTTCATGTCGCAGCCCAAAATCGCCAAAAAATCCATAAAAACTCTATTTTGGCGTTCAAGGTCATACAAGGTCATTGATTTTGATGCCAATTGAGAGCCAGTGTACAACTTCCTATTAGCAATTAATAGTAATGTAGACCATATCTCGCACCGTTTCTGAGATACGGCAACTTATTGGCGAAAAAGCACAAATTTTCCCAACCCCGCTCTCATTTAGTGCCCCTGCTTGGGGTGACCCCCTCCGAATTTATGGCGGATCCTGTCTTCCAAGGCAGCCAATGGTGAAAATTTGGTGATAATAGCTTGCACCATTTTTGACTAATCCACCCGTGTGACAGACAGACGGACAGAATTGTGATGGCTAAGATGCGCTAAAGCAATCTACTCTCTAGCTGCTTTCACATGTAACTACGCCAACATTTTTGAGGCGTGCAATAAAATTTCTAGGAAAGGACAGCAACAAAAAATGGAAAAATTTTTACATCCAAGTTTGAACAGAATTGTGATAAAACTCTACAATGGATAGATTCATCATAGGCCACAACTAACACTACAATTATGAAATACTACTGCAACTACCAAATACTACAAGTAATTTGAGCATCAGTCTTGCCATCTGGGCAATCAGTGTACAGCATGCAATAAAATGATAATCCAAATTTGAGGCCTACATTTGGAAGAATCCTTGAACCGACATCATGGAAAAGCCGGATTCGGAAGCGTGAAGTTGGAGCTGCTGGAGCGCGCTGATTTATCAACGTTGCCATGGCGTTAAGTCAAGTAACATCGATGACCTTGAACGACCATGAACTAAAAAAGTAAAGGGTTTTAGTGATTTTTTTGCAATTTTTCGCTGCGGCACACATTTTAAGAGTGAACTGCACCAAAATTACTAGAGATAGATCCAGACAACCTGTGTATAAAATTTGTAAGAGGTCAAAACTCAGACGGTTAAAATGTATGTTTTACGCTAACAGAACACAACCATGTAACACCCCAACTACTGTAAGAAACCAATCCAATAGACTGCCATCCAATCTGACAGCACTCGTTGTATCTCTATATAAAGATTCCAGGATCCTGATGATCTTGACATCGTAACCAAAGTACCTCATGACATGCCACAGCCCAGCCCTCGAGACACTATCAAAGTGCTTGTTATGATAAGCAGATGTCTCTACCGATACCTATCTGCAACAGTTTTCATGCTACAACTACAACTAAAAACTACAGCTACCAAAACTACAGCTGCTAGTACTACAGTTGACTCCGTTTATATCCTTGGGATGGCAAGCTGACTTGCATGTAAGCAGAGCATGCATTTAACCGTAGTTAGCTTATAGGACCACTGCAGTTATTAACAACATGCAGTTACAATAGGCGGTCATCCATGCCACAGGAAACAGTCACTCATGTCTTTTGCGGACAGCAGGCGTAGCATGTAGCAGCTGATAACGGTCATTCCAATAGTGCCAGTTTACCCACCTACGTGTCTGCCTATCCATCGTCTCAATCACTCTCATAGACAGCAGGTGGCCTAGCACTATTAACCCACAGACTGCCGTTTAACGTTCATTATGATGCTGCATGCTGCTGGAGTGTGGCGATGCACTGTAGCCCACAGGATGCATGGTGCTCACTAGCTTTGCCTACCCGCATAATTCTGGGGTTTAGACGTTGCAACCAGCATCCCAGTGAGCGTTAAGTTGCTGACTACAGGTGGTCTTATGTGTACTGTGTCAGCGAAGCTTAGAACTGAAGTAAGTCATGGCGCTGGGACCAAAAAACTGCGTGCCTATAGCTAAATAGTGCATATATGGCTGGTGCTTATAAGCAAAGTTAACTGCCATTGACACACCATAAACTATGGGACTAGATGCACGTCATGCAAATAGGCGGAGTGTGTTTATATCCGATGTGCATATAAGTACAGCTGACTGTACTACTGACCGTATGACAATGTTGTCAAACTGTTTGGCCGAGCGCCACTTGCGGATACAGTCCAAGCAGTAGACATGTGTACAGTGGGAGAGGATGCCAAAGCGTTGGGCTGAAGCCGGTTGTTTTTGACTGACTACCTCCATACAGATGCCACAAACTTTGTCCTGACTGCGCTGTACGGCGAACGATAGGTTCATATCTTCTTCTAGCCGCCTCATGCACTCCTAGAATGTAAAACAACATAAAGTCCTTCCCGAGCCTTAAGGCCCATAGGGCGGCACTGATCTCTGTTTCCTAAGGCCCTCAGCCAGACACCAGTTTTTACACTGCGAGACCACGGATACGGGGCCAGTGTATCACGCGATGTGCCTGTTTACATCCCAGCGGTGAAGCTGGTACCAAATTACACTGCTTGGTGACAGATGCACATGTGTGTTAACAACTTGCCTTAAGGTCGTTAAATGGCAGTGTCCTGGTGCGGAGTCGAACCAGTGCCAGATTGACCTCAGGATTACAAGTCCGACACGTTACCGTTAAGACTACCGAGCCACACCACTCCTAGAACACGATCAATGAATTAATCACTTTCCATCAATCCATCAATTAGTCAATCAATTGGTCTTCAGTTCACCAAAGGACAAGTTAATAAATACCATGGTGGCCACAGTTTTGGGGCAAAAAATTCAAAGACTTTAAACTACCTTTTCCAGGCCTATAATCCTACAATATTTTACCACATCATCTCAAGACGTTTCTGGCATCATACAAAAATAACTTTCACCTTGCAGTCACGCTGGTTTTCAAAAGCTGAAATTCAAGGACTTTCAAGAATCAAGCCTAGTTGACATCTATCAAATTCAAAAATTTTCAAAACCTTATTTGGTTGCACAAAATTTCCAGGTCCTGAAAAATAGAAAAAATTCAACAACTTTCAACGACCTGTGGCCAACCTGAGGTTAATGTATTCTTCATCAGTTAGTTGGTCAGTCAATCACTACTCAGTCGGTCAGCCCATTGGTCAGCCCAATGGCCAGTCTGTCAGCTGGTCAGACAGACAGTGAATTTTTCCGCAGTTCTCCACAGAGTAAGCGACAAACTTTACACTCAAGGTTGTATGGTCAAGAAATAGAATAAAACAACTAGAAGAAAAACGATTGTTTAGTGCATCGTACACACTAAGAACTATCAGAACCCCCAAAAAATCCATAAAGTACTGTAGTAGTGTTCTTACTTACATCGATGTGTAGTTGTCGCTGTTCATGGTCAAAAGGTGAAAGGACGGCACAGTAACAGATATCACAGACGTCAGCGTGGATATAAACACATTGATCGCCATAGGGACAGTGACCGTGGGCAGCATATGGACACAGCTCTAGCCTAGTTGACATACTGTTAACGAACAAGCCGTTTACCGCATCTGCCTCCGAGATATGATATTGGTCTGATTCAGGCACTCCTACAGACAGATAACATAATAATAACATAATAAGCACAAATAAATTTGAAAGAACTGCTCCAGATAAATTACATTTTAGAATTTTGCAAGAAATTTCCGAAAATGTTAGTAATAACCTGAATAGCAAAGCCTATGACATCCATGCAGATATCAAAAATATGACTTGAGAAATTCCTGCATTTTCAAGATAAGATTGCTTAAAATGTACATTTTCGGAATCTGCTCGATTCTGACTCACTGCTGTGCAATTCGGCAACTTGCAATGACAAATAACACACAATTTCTGTTCATACATTTTTCAGTCTTTGTAAGTACTCCTCTACTAAACAATGTTCTTAAAGAATTCACTAAATTTTACCAAAATTTCTGTATAAATCCAGTAAAAATTCAAAATACCCACAAATTTCTCAACTGAAAATCCTAGACATACGTACACCATGCACCAGATAGATTGAACAACTGTGGGACAAAATTTTTAGTACCAATAATTCTTCCATATCATCGGCAATTGTTTTAGAAAATAACAGCAGTTGCTAGAAATATCAACTTAACTTATAGAAGTTGTTAATCAATGAATTAATTACAGCCTTTTATTAGCATTCACAGAAGAAACTATCATTTACCGAATCCACATCCTGTCCACATCTGGCCAGGAACAAACTCTGAGGCGTGAACCCACTCTTCAGCAGTCAGACCTCCAGCTCCTACTAGCTTTTCATCTGCTGCCAGATACAAAAAAAACACTCCTGTAAAATGTTAAAAGGTGTGTGTAGCTTTTCATAAAGACCCACTTCAGAGCTACAGTTCAGCTACAATTTCGAGGTAGATTTGTTGTCATGCTGATTGCTGAAGCTCCCAAATTAAAGAGTACGTTTATTCGCCAATATGGCAGACAAGCAACACAAAAAAGACAGTAAACTAAGAAGAAAAAAACACAAGCACACATGCAGTCACCCAGACACACACAAACACACCAAATAAAAGCAATAAAACAACTAATAATTACTACTGGCTATCAGCTATAGCGGCAAAATGTCACTTGACACAGCGTTTCACGCAATACAATGTTTTCACGCAATACAATGTTTACTTCCTCATCATCACCACTCAACACACTCTTATAAACACATAACAGAAATCATGCGATGTTTAGGTTTTTATCCAGACAAACAGGTGCTCATTTTGTGACTCGTGTGACACATTCTCCGACACTGTTTTCACATGCAGTTATCAAGCAGTGTATCAATGTTTTACAAACAAGTGCTACACCAAATCACAGGACCATACCGTGTGTGCATGATGTCATGTCACATCGTTTTTAACTAAGCAAGGCAGTTACACATTCCCTGCAAGGCTGCTACCCTGTCTCCAGCAGTACAGTTTGTAAACACATAAATGTAATTTTTGGTTATCTTGAAACGTAGCATAGTGGCAAATTCTCAAAAAAAAATACCCTAACTGCCTACAGGAATCATCCTTGATACCAAAAATATATGTAAAAAAACTTACCAGTTTTCAACTGTGTGTAAGGATGATGTGATGATATCAGTCCTCTAAAACAGCAAAAATCATTTGGGTAACCTTAGATGGGGCTATGCATATGGCGTCCTTAAAGCTGACTTTAGTTGGTAATCACTAACATAGTCTAAAGCCTTCAAGAACACTTACTGCACCTTTAACGTGATTGCTCTGCTGGTTCTGGAGTGAAGTCATATGACTAGTGACATTGCAGGTGGTAACATTGTCTAAGTTTCCGGTCAGCTGTCGAGTTGAGACTACAGAACAGTTAGATGTTTGTGACCGATGACCATTTTCAACTGATGACGATGACGACGATGTTTTTGGTTTGTTGTCTCGTATGTGATCGTATCTGCAAAGACAAAATTTAATTCAAGGTGTACAGTTTTCTGTGACAGCGCTATGTCCAATTACATGCAAAATTACTATATGCCAGGCCAGGTTAATATTGGTTGAATGACTGTCTGCAAGAAAGTAAAAACAAACTATCTCGGAACGTAATCAACCGATCAGGACGACTCAGCCTTCTACCCTCTGCAAGACACCAGACTCCTGTGTATATATTCTTGTATGATGTCGAACTTGCAACAACAAATAACTGAAAAATTTATTAAGTGCTTCCAGTTTTCGAAAGTTCACATCTCCTGTACGATGCTCGAAAAGTAAAATTTTTCCTGAGAATTATGGCAACTTGTGGAAGTTTTGGAACAAAAGTTATGCCCAAATCTTCCAACAGTTTCCCAAATCACAACACTAGTTAGAATAACCTCAAATAATAAGTTTTGAAACAGATGAACGAACCGGCATTTGGAGCCATAAGAGCAGCAGCCAAGCTGGTAATATTTGCAGACCATTGATGGCTTGCAGTGTTTTAAGTCATGAGAAAATACACAACTGTCACCCTCGCGACAAGCTCCGTGCATGAAGTACCTACAATCAGATAAGCCGACGTAACTTAGCTTATAACTGCAACTATGTGATGTAATGGAAGGTGTCAAGAACAAAAAAGAACGAAAGGGTAAAGAAAGAAAGCGAAAAAAAGAAACAGGAGGGAAAGAGAAACAGAAGAAAGCAAAAGGATATCACCCTTGCTGAAGCCTAAATCCACCACTAAGATACAAATCTTTTACGATTCCTTTTTAATGATAAGGTGGATTGAGATACAGATAGATGGTAATGAATACGGATCCAAAATACGTAGGAAAGACTACCAAATTGGGCCACTCTCCGATTGTTGCCAAATTAAGGGAGAGAAGACTGCTTTAGAAAAGGGATTTACTTTTATGGGTCCAAAATGTGCAAAAATGAGGAGGTGTGGCTAGAATAGGGAGTACAAAAAACGGATGTGCATAATTTCCATACAATCTAAGATGCTGAAGGCCTTTCAGCCATTTTAGATTGCATAAATTCATTCGAATAACCCCATAGGCCTAAAGGTATAGAAATACAAAAAGTGACTTTCTGCAAAAATTATCAATTTGGGCACACTAAAATTAATTAATTATCACATAACTAATACATTTCTAACAATCAAACATCATTAAAAGCAATTTTGACAGTGGTCCAATAAGGTAATCTTGACAATACGTATACCGATAAACGATATCTGTGCACCTCCAATAAGAATGAAACAGTTACATCATGAGCTGCGTTTTGGACGGTTAACATGTTCATGCTTGTTCATAGATAAGTATATTAAAAATACGCTAATTAGTTACTCTATGCCAAAGCACAAAAAAACAAATTCACTAGTATATTGCCTCAATAACAAAACAGAACTCTTTCAAATTTGTCATCTGCCGTGTAATCAGCAGAAAATAAAACTATTAGCTAAAAGTATTAAAACTATTGAAAGTATTATTATCATTAGCACATTTATAATGTATTTATCTATGGTGCACTTCAACTTGTTCATGGTTGTTATTCCATCCAAAACGCAGCTATGTGTTCATTGCGTTAATAAATTTAACATAGCCCTGGCGCCACAGGGACACTTTGAGAAGCTAAGCCTCCCCAGTTCAGTCGCCAAGCCCACCCAAAAGCTAGAGCATCCAGCGAACAATTTGTCGAAAGCTAATGTACAGACAAACTGGCTACAACTGCAAATTTTCTTGCTTGCGACTTATAGAAACATCCATTCCAAGTTCACTACACTAAAGCTGGCGTCATACTTACTTACTATCTGGTGCCCCCCCACATTCATCATCATCATCATCATCATCATCAGACATGAAGCGATCAGCCAAAGCATCCTGCCATTGCAATTGTTCGCCAGAACGGTTTATCCTCCACTAGCGCCAGGACCTCCTTCACTGTTACACCCATGTCACGGCACATTTCTCCCCCTAAACTCAACAACTAAACAAAAAGTGAAGAGTACAAAAAAATTTATGCTCACTTCACTCGAAAATTATTTGTACACCCACTTTTAAATTTGTGGCCTTCATTGTTTGAGCTGCACTACGTTTTGTCAGTTAATGATTCTCAAGAAGTAATTAAAATTGTTGCCACCAATCTCGTATATTTTAAAGCTGCACCAAATTTGATTTCATCTAAGGTTCCACCCCAGATAACACTGGGGTAGCTTACAGTGCTGTCCCAGAATCACTAGCTGGATTTTAACATCATACATCTAACAGGAGCGAAGGGAAAGAAAGAAAGGGAAAATGAAAAAAAAGAAAGGGTGAGAAAAAGAAAAAAACAGATAAGGGGGAAGAAACGAAAAGAAAAAGGAAAAAAGAGGGAAAGGAAGGCAAGTCCCCTCCCTTCCCAATTTACATTTTTCACTTTGCCATTGTCATGTTTTAAGGCTATAAGGCACCAAAATTGATTTCGACTAGGGCTCTGCTCCAGAACCCGCTAGAAAAGCCAACAGTGCCCCACCCCCCTCCCTCGAGTTCCCTATCTGAAATTTAAAGGTTTTAATTCGAAAGGGAAAAATGGTAGGAAAAGAGAGAAATGAGGGGAGAAAAGGAAAGAGAGCAATAAAAAGAGGAAAAAGAAAGAAAAGGGAGGGAAATGAAAGGAAGGGAAGGAATAAAAAGGGAAACAAAGAAAATGGAACCGAGAAGACCATAATTGGCTCCTTCAGGAAAAAATTCTTAGCTATGCCATTGCAAAAAAAAATCATGCTGTTATATACAGAAAAAATCAACATCGGTGGAAATTTGTCCCTAGTTTCTCTATTGGGACTTTGCTTCTAAATTATAAACCCCAGTGGAGAGACTTCTGTTCCCCCAGGCCCACTTACTTTACGCCGAATCCAGGACAAAAGGCCACCAGACAAAATAATAATAAGAAGAAGAATAAGCGAACATTTATATAGTGCACTGCACTATCATTTCGAAGAAATCTCTAGTGCGCTGAATGTGTTATCAGTACACCTGAAACAAAAACCACTTAAGGAAACGTTTAAAAGAGTCCAGATTAAGTGTGTGATCATTCAGTTACATTGGGAGACTGTTCCATGCTGACAGGCCAGTGAAAGAGAATGCCCTTCTGACAGCTATCGTAAGTCTGTAACGAGAAACGGTGAGTTGTGCACAGAGAGCAGAATGCAGATGACAACGGCCTGCCAACGACAGATATGGCGGTCCCATTCCAATTGTGTAAGTTAACTCACCAAACTACTAAATCCAATTTTCATGACTTTTATGCAAGAACATTGTCTCATGTTATATCTCAGCCTTTCACATTAAGCCTGCAACGATAGAGCAGCATCTTATCATAAATTGCTCCACTGAGTACCAAAAAATACCAAAAAAATTGAATTAATAAACTACAGCAACAAACAATGTCAATTTATCTTATAGTACATAGTGTGGCGACTTGAGTTATATTTTCAAAAAAATGCGCACTTTAGTTAAAAAAGAATTCTACTGAAAAACTAGCTTGGTGGACTTGGGTCCGGTGGCCTTTTGTCCAGACACCATTTACGCCACCCCTGACTTGAAATCCTGAATACGCTCCTGCCTCCGGTTGGTGGGTAGGGGCTTGCTGGCCCTTCTAAGAACATTGAGTTCATTTTTAGTCTTGTACCTCAATTTTCAGATTTTCGGAACTCGGTTGTTGTGCAGTGCAGTTCTAAATATTTTTTAAGGAGAACCGCAAAAATCTTTACACAAAATTGTCATCTACACTGAGGTTCCAGCACAGTAATGTAAAAATAAATTACGTGCTATTGCTGCCGCATAGCGTAAAAACAATGCACCAGAGAGCGTCAAAAATGCCATTTAATACACTTTTTAAAAATTCCCCAGTGGGGAGGGGACACCCCTCCCACACCCCACACCCTTGGCGCCTACGGCGCCTCGACAGTCTCGCGCCTTCGGCGCTCGACCTAGCCTCCCCTACTTTTTTTCTAGCCTCCCTAGTCATACTAGATACGGCTGTCATTATCCACTCAAGACAGGACGGCATTGATGCTAGGCTATAGCCTCCCTAGCTATAGCACACAGGGTTACTTTCATACTATTCAGTATTGAGTTCATTGCTATTGCTTGCTATTGCTGTTGAACTATCCGCCGTCAACGTCGGCTATAGCCTCCCCAGCTATTTCTGCCTGGCGCCGTGGCTGGGTTAACAACAAAAAAATATCAGTTACTAATCAGTTAAATAATAAACAATACTCCAGCCAATCTTTGTAGTCTTCTCTAACTGTCGCAAGAAGCATTCAGTACCTGCAAAGTACTTTATTCACTCCGTGAGCCATGACAGTTGACAGCACAATAATTCCCTCATATCGCTCACCGACAAAAAATACCTAATTTTTATTTACATAAAAAGTTGTCTAGGGATGAATCAATATTAAAATTAACTAAATATCGTGACATCGATACGATACCGCGCACTTTACACCCCACTTCGCTCGCTCAGCACCTTAATTCACGTTTAGGCTTTAACCCTATAATATATTAGTCACACAGATGGTTTAATACGACAATATAGAGTCTTCCCAACCTATACCCCGACCCCGAAACCTCGGTTTGGATAATAACGCCTGGGGTTAAAAACTTAAAATCCATATTTGTGCCAAAATTTTGTCATTCACGAAAATTTTGTTATTTAGTTTGGCGATACGATACATCGATATTAAAACGATTTATATCGATATTTTATTAACATTCACAAAACTAAATCGTTAAAAGTAAACGTCTGTTAAAGAAAACTGTGTGCTACTTTACAGTTATTTTTAATTAAATATTTTTGCTATAGCATAATCAAAAATTATCTATATTTTTGTTTTATTTATATTTTAATTAAACAAGTACTCAACTGCTCGTCAAGTTACTCATGAGTACTTGAGAAATAAATTAATCTGATTGCACAGCCCTAATAGTGTTAACTATTCTTCGTGGTTTCCAAGGCAAATGATATAAACCATATGTAAGATATACCTTATTTATTTGGTCTGTGATATAAACAAATTGTAATTTTATACTATATAATATATATTTATTTATTTATACACTGAACTTTCACTCGACTTTACGAGTTGTGTTACCATATGGCAGAAGCTTGTAAAGGCGATTTTTCGAGCGAGTCTGAATCAGCTAATGCAGCCGAATTAACACATGTGCGTGCACTTGACTGATTCCGTATTAACGGTCGACTATAGTTTACGTGCACCTTGTGCAGCATTACTGCATTAATTAGGCCTACTTTTATTCTTGCTAGTTAATTTTGCTTGTCTGAATGAATTTACTAACTTGCAATAGCATCATGCTATATGATGTACATCTATGAATTATGATTAGGGTTAGCTTAGCCTTGTTATACACGGCTCAGATTTCAGATACTGATCGTAGATTGAAAGGCTTAAACATTAGGCTAGTGTTAGCTGGGCTAGGTTCAGCCTTAGAGATTCGTGGCGTGGATAACTGCCATATTTTTTGGAAATCATGTCAGCAAACATCGGCGAAAAGTAGCTGAATATGTAACCCAGTGGAAGCCAGTGATTCAAAAAAATTCGCCCAAAATGTAACAAAAAGGGTGCTAAGGCCAAATTTTAGGGCACCTTTAGCTGCCAAAAGTAGCCCAATTGGCACATTCGTACCCATAGTCTGGAAACTCTGCTTGCCTTTGAATAATTTAAACTGAGGAGCCACATGCATAACAACATCGTAACTTTACTTTCAAACTAATCTAGACTATGACATTGTTTTGCATACATCATCAGAACTTTGCATTGGACATTTAGAAGCTGTGTATTATAGGAAGTTTTGTTGTTCAGCAAATTGGCACATTTTTCGAAGAAGGATTCAAACCAGGCAGTTTGCCTAAAGATGACAAATATGAAGAAGATTGTTTCTTTCTGGATATCTCATTATACAGCTTTTATTTTAAAATGATGTGTAAGTCAGTATAGCTTGGTCTTGTCAAGTATATTATGAGGGGCATTCAAAAAGTTTTGCAAACCAATATGTTAGACTGAAAAACTTATACACCAATAAAATGCATGTTTCTCCTGAACATGCAGTAGCCTAAAGCGGATATGACGTAATAATATTGTAAAGTAAGTAAGTAAGTAAAATGTAAATTTATATAGCGCATATTGTTAAAATTAACCTCTAATGCGCTTGTCACACTAGTACTGACTGTACAGGATTGTTTTAAAGAACTGTTTGAAACTGTCAATGTCACACGCTGGATCTCTGAGTTCATCTAGCAGCGAGTTCCAGACCATCGGACCACCAACTGGAAAAGCC